>SPJK01067477.1_pt1 | contig 22109 bp, 12 predicted proteins | sample 3741771 | NCBI WGS metagenome assembly SPJK01 (sample SAMN10925997, study PRJNA522277) | cold seep metagenome | isolation source: Elba SIP-enriched marine methane seep metagenome, extraction at timepoint T2 | place: Italy: coast of Elba, Mediterranean Sea
GTGAGGGCATCCGTCATCGCTTCCTCACGGACCTTTTCCAGATTGGACCGAAGCTGGGTGACTTCGTTCGAAGTCGCCTGCAAGCGGTCCTCGAGGGCCTGGCTGCGACGCTGCATGCGTGCGGTCGCTGAGACAAGGCTCTCGACAAGTTTCTTCATGCCCGGTGCGTCCGGAGTTGCGGTCAGCTCGTGGCTCGCGCCTTCCAGAGCTTTCCCATAGGCAGCGGTGTCGCGCTCGGCCGCTTCAAGTGTTTCCTGAACAGCGCCAAGTTCGCGGCACATGACGCCGCCGCTTTCCAGGATAGCATCCTGGATGGCTTTCCACTGGAAGTACTGTTCGAACAATTCGTTATTGACGGTTTCCGAGAAATCTCCGCCCGCTTCGATGTGGTTCTTGAGTGTTTCACAAAGCTCTGGATTGGTGTCGCTGGCGAAGCAGACCCACACGGAATAGTTTTCCGGGGTCGGCGCTACGCCGAATTGATCCATGAGATCCAGCGCCTTGAGCGCGAACTCACGTCCTTCTTTGCCAAGCAGTCGACCGTTCACCAGAAAGTCCTTTCCTGCGGAGGCGAATAACTTCGCCCTGCGGTTAACGAGCAAGCTAACCGGCAAACGGAAAGAAGAGGTAAAAATTGGTCATAGGGTATGAGTTGAAGTCACCCACTGACCAATCCCCTGTCGCAAGGGGACGGGGGTGAGCTTACCGATCTGCGTTCATAAAACTGGGGACATGGTCGCCAAAACCGATGGTCGAACGTTCTTTGTCCTGACCTCGGTCGCGCTTTGACCCGGACCGGCGGTTTGATTGCCGCTTGCTGGGAGATGTGTTTTCACGAGCCGTTTCAGTGTCCGGAGCCTGCTTGACCGGGGCGGTGTCCACGATTGCGGCGTCCGCAGTTTCTGGCTCAGTGGCCGGAGAAGGGGTTTTCGGCGTGGCTTCGGCCTCAGCGGATTTGCGAGAAACGCGTGGCTTTCTTGTGCGTGTCCGTGTCGACGCTGTTTTTGGCGCAGCCGCTTCTGACTTGGCGTCGGGTGACGACGCTTTGGACGCCGGCGCGTCGCCATTGCCGTCCAGAACCAGCTCCGGAATCTCTTCCTTGATGAGCTTCAGCACCGCGGCGAGTGATTTTTCATCGCCCGGCGCAAAAATCGTGACCGATTCACCGGATTTGCCGGCGCGACCGGTGCGGCCAATCCGGTGCACATAATCATCGGCATGGTGGGGCATGTCGTAGTTGAAGACGTGGCTGACATCGGGAATGTCGAGACCGCGTGCGGCCACATCGCTGGCCACCAGGAAGCGGAGTGTGCCGGCCTTGAAGTCGGCGAGCGTTGCTGTGCGGGCCGATTGATCGAGATCGCCATGGATGGGCGCAGCTGAAAAACCGTGGCGCTGGAGCGAGCGGGCCACAACGTCGACATCGCGTTTGCGATTGGAGAAGATGATACCGTTTTTCACGCCATCACGCGACATCGCCTGACGCAGGGCGAGGCGTTTGGCCTTCGCCGAATTGTCTGTCAGGCGGATCATCAGCTGTGTGATATTGGCGCCGGTCTGGGCCGGGCGGGAGACTTCGACACGCTCGGGATCGCGCAGGAAACGGTCGACCAGGCTCTGGATTTCCTTCGGCATCGTGGCCGAGAAGAACAGGGTCTGGCGCCGCGGAGCCGGCGGTACCAGCGAGAAGATTTTCTCGAGATCCGGGATGAAGCCCATGTCCAGCATGCGGTCGGCCTCATCGACCACCAGCATCTGAACGCCGGTCATCAGGAGTTTGCCACGGCCGAAATGGTCGAGCAGGCGACCGGGGGTCGCGATCAGGACGTCGGCGCCCTTATTGAGGATTTCTTCCTGCGGTCCAAAGGCCACGCCGCCGATCAGCAGGGCCATCGAGAGTTTCTGGCCCTTGGAATAGGTTTCGAAATTCTCGGCACACTGGGCCGCCAGTTCGCGCGTCGGTGCAATGATCAGGGAGCGAGGCATGCGGGCCTTCGCCCGGCCACGCGACAGGCGCTCGATCAGTGGCAGCGTGAAGGAGGCCGTCTTGCCGGTACCGGTTTGGGCAATGCCAAGCACGTCGCGCCCGGCAAGCGCCGCAGGAATGGCGCCGGCCTGGATCGGGGTCGGTTCGCTATAGCCAGCCTCTTGGATGGCTTCGAGTAGTTTTGGGCTCAGACCCAGTTCTGCGAACGTCATGGCATCCTTTGGCTTGACCTGAAATCAGGACGGCCGCGCCGTAGTGGCGCGGCCGCTTGGTGAGCGCAAAATACGGTGGCCCCGCTGCAAGTCAACGCAACAAGGCTGAACCGCTAACGCCGATAGGCGAATGGCGTCTCGTCCGTGATATTGATGTAACGGTCACGCAGGCGCGACTGACGCGAGTCCATGGCCGTCAACTCACCGTCGATGAGCACCGCTACCGGAGAACTCATCACCTCCAGCGGATCACCGTCCCAGACAACGACATCGCCGGCATAGCCTGTGGCCAAGGCCCCATAAAGTTCACCGACGCCGTAAATTTCGGCCGGTGTCAGGGTTATGGATCGGAATGCCTGATCCCACGCAACCCCGTTGGCGACGGCATTGCCGGCGTGCTGGGTAATCAGACGGGCATTGTAGTAGCCGTCAGAAGTCTGCGTTGTGTAGGCAAGCGTGACTCCCGCCGCATGAAGGCGCTGGGCTCCATCCAGCGTGGCGGCGATCTCGTCAAAAGAGGCCGGCAGGTTGCGCAGTGGGTCCAGCAGGACCGGAATGCCTGACGCTGCCAGCTCGTCAGCGACCAGCCAGGCTTCGGCGCCGCCCGTAATGATGATCTGGACTGGCGCATTTTCCGCTTTGAACCGGATCGCCCGACGCAGGTCGGCCGCGCGGTCGATGTTCAGGACCAGCGGCACTCGTCCGCGGACGACCGGCAGCAAGGCCTGTGCGTCAAAGCGATTAAGCGCGTCGCCTTCATGATCGGCCGAGAATCGACCCGGATAGCCGCGGGCATCGTTGAATGCCGCTTCCAGATAGGCCCAGGCTGCCGGCCTGGATCCACCCGCGGTAGACGCGCCGGACTGGCTCAGATCGGCGAAGACAAAACTGCCGCTCTCGAACAGCGAGTCGGCGTCTCCGCCAGTTTCCACCAGAGCCCCCTGGCCGGCGAAGATATTGTGGCCGGTTGACGGATAGATGGCGGCCCGGGTCACGCCGCGCATACGGGTGGCGGCAATGTGCGTACCGGCCGGGTTGAAGCCATCGCTGACATCAAGGGCAACCGAGTAGGGCGAGTCGTCGGCGCCGGAATCGGTCGTCGACCCTTCCAGGGCAACCTCGATGAGGCCGATCTGGGTGACGGGGGCGAACAGGCCCGGCGTGATCCAGCCGCCATCAGCGTCGATGATCTCGGTGCCGTCAGGAATGCTCACATCGGTTCCGACGGCGACGATATTTCCGTCGCGTACGAGGACGGTGCCACTGGCGAGGACGCCCTGCTCAGTATTGGTCACCACGCGGCCATTGGTCACGGCGTAGGATTGCGCGAGGCTGGGAGTTGCACTGGCGAGGACCAGGGCGAGCGTTGGAAGGATGGTTTTCATCATTGATCTCCTTCACCCGGCTGGCCGAGCATGAAGTCTCGGACCGGTTGCTGGCTCTCGTCGCGGCGATCAAAGCTCAAGGCTCCGTCGATCCAGACAAGATCCGCGCGTGTGTATGTTGAATAGGGATTGCCCGACCAAAGCACGACATCGGCGCGCAATCCGGCCTGCAGGCTGCCTGTCTGGTCAGCAATTCCAAGCGCTTCAGCGGGATTGGATGAGACCCAGCGCCAGGCTTCACCATCGGAAATGTCCAGCCCGGCCCGGCGACCATCGCCCAGGGCCTTGGCCACTTCCTGATTGAGGCGCTGGATGCCCATGTCGCTATCGGAATGGATCATGGCGCAGGCCCCGTTGGCGTGCGTCATGGCCAGGTTTTCACGGATAGCGTCATAGGCCTCCATCTTGAACCCGCCCCAGTCGGCCCAGACGGCGGCACAGGTGCCGCTTTCGGCGAGCAGGTCGGGGATCTTGTAGGCTTCGACAGCGTGATGGAAAGTCGTCACCTGATAGCCAAACTCCTGGGACAGATCGATGATCTGGGCCATCTGGTCGGCCCGGTAACAATGCATCTGGATCAGGATCTCACCGTCGAGGACTCCCATCAGGGTTTCCAGCTCGAGGTCGCGGGTCGGCGCCGAGGCATCTTCGCCGGCTTCTGCAGCGTCCCAGTATTCCTGCCAGCTGTCGCGATACTCAGAGGCCTCGATCCAGGCCGTGCGATAACCGGCCATATTGCCCATGTCGGTGGCCGGCGAGCGCCCGCGATTGCCGTAGACCCGCGACGGGTTTTCGCCGCAAGCCATTTTGAGCGTATAGGGCGCGTCGGGAAATTTCATTTCCTGGACTGTCCGGGCTGACACATTGCGCAATGTCACGCCACGGCCACCGAACAAGTTGGCGGAACCGGGCAGCACGTGCAGCGTGGTGACGCCGCCGGCGAGGGCCGCTTCGAAGCCGGGGTCCTGTGGCCAGACACTGTGCTCGACCCAGACTTCCGATGTCACCGGCTGGGTCGCTTCATTACCATCGCTGTGGGCGCTGACGCTCGGCGACGGGTAAGCACCGAGATGGGAGTGGATGTCGACCACGCCAGGCGTCACATAACGCCCCGTCGCGTCAACCACGGTGGCGCCTTCCGGCGCCTCCAGACCGGTGCCGACGGCTACGATCCGGCCATTCTCGATCAGCACGTCGCCGCCTTCGATCTCACCGCCCAGGCCGTCAAACACCGTGCCGCCCTGGATGAGGGTGACGCCGCTGGGACGTGGCGTGTAGGTCGAGGGATAGGGATCGAGACTGTGTCGTACGATATCGGTATCTGACGAGGCAGCTTCGGGACCGTCGCTTTCGGTGCCCGAGCTGCACGCTGCCAGACCCAGAGCGGCTATTGCCGCCAAGCTTGGCATCCATGCCTTGAAAGTCATTGTTATTCCCCACTTTGCGTCCAGCGTGACGGGGCCGGACGAGATGCATGATTGAACGCCTTCACGACCGGGGCGTCAAACCCTGATCCAATGATCGCCATTTGAAAATCTGGCCGGTGAGAAATCCCGGCGCGGACAGGCGTGTTCGCGCCGGGACGTGTTTATTCCTCTTCGTATTCGCCGAAAGGCCGGTCGATCAATCCGCCAAAGAATATCGCATTCATGAACGCCCGTTCCGTACCGCGGAAGGTCGCACGGAAGGTCGGATTATCGGCAAACATGACCACCGTTCCGCGACCATGCCGCTGGGCGATTATTGCGGGTGTGCCAGCGATCTCATCCTGCCGGCGCTGCGACGCATAGCCAGATAGAAGCGGCGCCTCGGTGTATTCGGCGACAACGGCGAAGGGATTGTCCTCTGGTCGTTGCAGCGTGAAGCTGGTGTTGCGATGGACAGGCAGATCACGGTCGGAATAGCCAAAACCGATCGGGTTCGACGGGTCGAGATCGGTCTGGAAGATCGCGCCGCCAATCACATGTTCAGCATCGTCGACGCCCATATCAGCATAATTCCGGCGCTCGGTTGATGCTTCCCCATCGTCATCCGCATCGTCATCGACAGCTTCCATACCGAGAAATTCGGTCTGTGCCATTCGTGAGGCCTGGCGCATGGTCACAAGGATGCCGCCATCCTCACGGATCCACTGATTCACCCGCTCGCTGGTGCGGTCCGACAGGCCGGTATTGCCGCCGCCGACGATGACCAGGTGCGTGTATCGCGACCAGTCCATGCCGCCCAGCTCGTTCTTGCGACGCAAGGTGACCGGGATGTGCATGCGGTGATCCAGCTGGTGCCAGACTTCGCCCGCGTCATAGCTGGCCAGACCGTCGTCAAACAGGACCAGGATTTCGGGGCGTCGGACGGCCCTGAAACCGTTGCCATCGCCCAGATCCGGAGACCCTGCGGCGGTGGAGCCGGAGGTCACCGCGTGGACCGCAACGCCGTCTTCGCGAGCGATGGATGTGACCAATTGGTGGATAGCGTCATTGTCGACATCCTGGCCGATCAGCGGCACGAACACGGCTCCCGGTCCGAAGTTTGTCGCGCCCATATGGGTTGCGATGGCGGTCGGTTCGGTCGCAACACGCACCCGAAGGTCAGCATCCAGGAGGCGATAGAGGCCGCGCGGCGCGTAATAATCTGACCATCGCAGGACGTAACCATAGTTTGAGCGGGGCGGGGCCGGCGCTGCCAGCTCTGCCGGTTGGGCCTCGGCTCCCACCAGGTCTGCCGACCAGTCGCGACCAAGCGCGGTATAATCGAGGTCGTAGGCGAGGGGCAGGGTCCATCCCGACACGTCGTAGAATACGTTCTCTTCGAAGGTCGTGAGCCGGTCGAACATCGATCGGATCATTGTGTATTGCGGTTGCGCCAGGGTGACGACAAAGCTGTCATCTGCCCGATAGGTGCGCCCATTGCTACGGACGTCTCGGGCCAATTGATTGACCCGTATATCGTGGCGGTTGAGCAGGTCGATGAACATGTTGACCCGCGCCGGGTCGCCCTCGGCCGTAAATACAAAACCCCGATCACGATCCCGCTGCGCTGCGGTCATCGAGTTGGCGAAGAACTCGCGCTGGTAGGCCGCGATCTCGTCGCGTGCCGCAAGGCCACCGGCAATGGTGGTCAGCGAGGTCCGGAAATGGGTGCGGACATTGTCCGCATGACTGACCAGCCCGCGCCGGGATTCGATCAGGCCACCGCGGGCAGCGCCGATCTCGAAAAGGATGCCCAGCGAGCCATTGACCTGGGGATAGGTCGAGCCCTTGCCGACATAGAAATTGTCGAAGCCTTCCTCGGATGTGTAGAGGCGGGCCTCGCTGTCCAGGAAGCTGATGTGGTGGCGGGCGATACCGAGGGTAAGCTCGCGGGCCTGTTCCGGGATGAGAGGGTTGCGTCGCAGAGGCTCTCCCGGGTGGAAATAGAAGGTGCTTTCCGTCCCCATCTCATGGAAGTCGGCAGACACTTGCGGCTTCCACTCGTGCCATTGTTCCAGCCAGGCTTGCGATTCCGGCTGTGTCTGGAGCAACCACTGCCGGTTAAGGTCAAACCAGTAGTGATTGGTCCGGGCCGCAGTCCATAAATTGTGCTGTTCGTGGGCCGGATCGGTGGTGCGGATATCCCCGCCGAAGGTCTCGACATGGTTGACCCGGCGGGAGTGACCGTCGGGATTGAATATGGCGGTGATCAGGATGACGCTTTGGTCGAGGGTTGCCTCGATCTCGTCGCCCTGCGCAGCGGCCAGGTGATAGAGCGTCGGGATGGACGCATCCATGCCGGCCGACTCGGCGCCGTGTACGCCATAATTCAGCCAGACAACCGCGGGGCCGTCATTGGCGGCTGCACCGGGTTCCAGTGAGGCCAAGTGGGCGGCCCGGATGTCGTCGATCCGCGCATGGTTTTCGGGCGAGGTGACGACAAAAAAGAGGATCGGTCGGTGTTCGTGCGTATAGCCGATGGTCTCGACGGAGATCCGGTCGGAACCGTCGGCGATTTGCGAGAGATAACTCACCAGCTGGTCGTGGCGGACCGGGCGGTCGCCGAGACCCCAGCCAATCACCTCTTCCGGTGTCGGCACAGCGGCATCGTAGGACACTCCGTCGACCTGGAAGAAATCGATTGGTTCGGCCGCTGCCATGCCGGCAATGGTGACCGCGCCAAGGGCGAACAGCGCGCAGCCGGCAAGTCCTGAACGAAAAGAGCGTCGCTTCATCATCGGAATCCCCTCGTGATTCTGTCGGTCATCTCATAGGGGGAGGCTAGCGCGCTGCCGGCGCTTGTCTACTCACCGGACAGTCAGGTAACGAAACGAGGCGGTCTGGTCCGGGGACTTAAAGATCCAGGTCTTCTGTCACGAAGGTGGCGTTATCCTGGATGAACTTGAATCGCGCTTCCGGCTTCTTGCCCATCAGTGTTTCGACCAGTGCCTCGAGCGTCGGCATGTCATTTTCGTCGATGACGACCCGGGCGAGGGTGCGCACGGCCGGGTCCATCGTGGTCTGCTTGAGCTGGGACGGGGTCATCTCGCCGAGACCCTTGAATCGCCCGACCTCGATTTTGCTGTTGGCCTTGAACTCGTCCCGGATCAGCTGTTCCCGGTGGGCATCGTCGCGCGCATATAGCGTACGGCTGCCTTGGGTGAGCCGGTACAAGGGTGGTTGGGCGAGGAAAAGTCGTCCGGAATGGATCAATTCCGGCATCGAGCGATAGAAGAAGGTGATGAGCAAGGCCGCGATGTGGGCGCCGTCGACATCGGCGTCAGTCATGATCACAACGCGCTCATAGCGCAGGTCTTCGAGCTTGAACTTGCTGCCGGTCAGGCAGCCCAGCGCCAGAAGGAGGTCACTGATCTCCTGATTGGCCGAAATCTTGTCGGCCGTCGCAGAAGCCACGTTCAGGATCTTGCCGCGCAGCGGCAGAATGGCCTGGGTCTGGCGTGAGCGGGCCTGTTTGGCGGAACCGCCGGCCGAGTCGCCCTCGACCAGGAAGAGTTCGGTCCCGTCGGCGTCGGCCCGCGAACAATCGGCCAGCTTGCCAGGCAGGCGAAGACGCCGAGACGCGGTCTGGCGCTTGACGTTCTTCTCCTTGCGGCGACGCATACGGTCGTCGGCACGCTCGATGGCAAACTCGACCAGTTTGGCCGCTTCTTTCGGTGACCCGGCCAGCCAGTGGTCGAACTGGTCGCGGACCGCTGTCTCAACAAGCTTGGTCGCTTCCGGTGTCGCCAGTCTTTCCTTGGTCTGGCCCTGGAATTCAGGGTCGCCGATGAAGACCGAGACCAGGGCGCCAGCGCCGCCCAACACGTCTTCCGCCGTGATCTGGCTCGCCTTCTTGGCATGGGTGTGCTCGGCATAGGCTCGCAGGCCCTTTGAGAGTGCGGCGCGCAGCCCTTGCTCATGTGTCCCGCCTTGCGGCGTGGGAACGGTGTTGCAGTAGGACTGGCAAAACCCGTCCGCGTCCCCGCCATAGCCATTCGCCGACCAGGTGATCGCCCATTCCACGCCACCGGCGCCATCCTCGCGCTCGACGCGGCCGCTGAAACCCTCGGCCGTCACCAGGGCGCGTTTTTCGGCCAACTCGGCCATACGGTCGGCGAGACCGCCCGGGAAGCACAGAATGTCGTCGGCTGGAATATCCGTGCCTTCAACCAGGCTGGGCGCGCAACGCCACTGGATCTTGACGCCCCGGCGCAGGAAGGCTTTCGAGCGGGCCATGGCGTAGATGCGGGCCGGTTTGACCGACATCTTGTCTCCGAAAATCTGGGTATCCGGCAGGAACCTGATTTTCGTCCCGCGCCGGTTCGGTGCCGGCCCGACCTTGACCAGAGGCCCTTGCGGCAGACCGCGGGAATAGGACTGGGTCCACAGCGTTTTCTCGCGGGCGACTTCGACGTCGAGAACCTCGGACAGGGCATTGACGACCGAGATACCGACACCGTGCAATCCGCCGGATGTCTTGTAGGCGCTGTCGGAGAACTTGCCACCGGCATGGAGAATGGTCAGCACGACTTCCAGAGCGGACTTGTCGGGATATTTGGGGTGAGGGTCGACGGGGATGCCGCGGCCATTGTCCGTGACCGTGATATAGCCGTCTTCGTCGACTGCGACCTCGATCCGATCAGCCCAGCCGGCGACGGCCTCGTCCATCGAGTTGTCGAGGATTTCCGCGAACAGGTGGTGATAGGCGCGCTCATCCGTGCCGCCGATATACATGCCGGGGCGACGGCGGACCGCCTCAAGGCCTTCGAGAACCTCGATATGGGCAGCTGAATAGCCGGGGGCCGGCGCTTTTGATGGCGTCGGCGCTGGTGCGCCTGAGAACAGGTCGGAATCGGAGTTCTGGTTCGACATGTATCCACTTTGCACGAGTCGGCGGTTGGTAGGGAATTCTACGCAGGGAATGGTGCTTGATCAGCCTGCCTGTACAGCCCCGGGCGGAATTCTCATCGGTCATCCACATAAAAAACGCCCCGGCTGACGGGCAGCCGGGGCGTTTGTTCCACGAAGAAGGCGTGCGGCCTAGAAGACCATCCGCATAACGAGGCGGGCAGTGTGGCGAATGAAGTCCTCGCGCACATCGGCATCATAATCGAATGAGAAGGTCGAATAACCCGAACCGGCCGCGATTCCGAAGCCGAATATCCCGCCAGTGCCAGGCATTGACTGGGAGCGCAGGGTAAAGGTGTCGTCGAAGTCAGCGAAGCTAGCGTCCGTTTCCGATTCGCCACCGCCGAACTCGTTGCGGAAACCGACGCGCACACTCGGCGACCACCAACTATTGGTGTTCTCGAAGCGGGCGCCAAGGGTCAGAAGGCCGGTCCCGGAGAAGCTCGACGTATCACGATCATCGACCGTCAGATCAACACCGACACCGCCGCCGGTTTCGGTATATCCGCTTTCGGACAGGCGCAAATAGTCGACCGAGAATGCCGGGCGGACAAACCAGCTGTCGCCAACGGCAATGTCGCGTGCGATCCGGGCCGAGGCCGAGGTGTGCCAACCCGTCCAGTCTGCGGTAGGTGAGGCGTCAAAGGCACCAATGAGGACCCGGCGATTGTGCTCGAAGCTGTCATAGCCAACAGCTCCGTAAATATCGAAATCAAACGTCCCGAAACGAGCGCCAGCATAGGAGCCGATCTGAGCCGTGATGGCACTCATCGGCTCGTCAACACCATTGACTTCCGAGACTTCACTCGCCGCGCCAACCACATTCAGACCAACGGCGTAGAACGGCCCGACCGGGCGGTCGAAACCGACGGCGACGCCGATACCATGTCCACGATAGCCCGGACCAAAGGCGCTTCCTGCCCGATCCGCGAAGTAGCCGAACTCCTGAACCCAGAGACCACCGGACTCTTCAGGACTGCGACGAACGGCCTCGAGGCGGTTGGCGAGGGCGCCGACCGCACTGTCATTGGCCGCAAGAGCAAATTGGATGGCACTTGCGGAGTATTCCGGCAGTAGCTGATCATAAGCCGCGAAGAACTCGTCCTGGGTCAGCAAGGACGCGATGGCCTGACCGAGTTCATCATTGTTCTGCCACCCTTCGAGCGCTGCGGTATAGGCCGCGCCCTGGTTCGCATTCATCCCCAATTCGTCCGCAGTGCGGCGACGCAGCGTGAGAATCAGTGAGTTGGCATTGTTCGGATCGAACTCCAGATTGGACTCATAGAGCCAGGGAGCTTCCGTGTCCTGGAGAATATCCAGGCTTTCTTCGATCACCAGATTATTGGCGGAGACGACCACAAAGGTTGCCCCGTCACCGATCAGATTGGCCAAGGTCGCAGCAACGCGGGAACCTGACTGGAAGGTGATGTCACCCGAAGCCGTAATGTTCGCGGCGGTACCGCTCTCATCATCGATCTGGAATCGGATCACCGAGCCATCACCGAAGCGGGCGGTTGTGATGTTGGCGCTTGTATTGGCACCGAGGGACAGCTGGGCCCCATCAACTTCAACCACAAGATTGCCGTCGGAGTCAGTCAGCCCGCCGGTCACGATACCGCCAGTGATCATGAGTTGATCAGCACCGTCGCCGAAAGCGATGTCGCCGGTCACGACGCCCGACTCAATCTGGAGGACATCATCACCCGATCCGAGGCGGACTTCACCGATGATCTCCTCGACATGATCGTCTGCAGCATCGGCGGCGCGATACTGACGGATGGTCGTGCCAATCGTGTTCGCTGATAGGTCGATCGCGACAAGATCATCAACCTGCGGATCGGTGCCGACCACAGAGTTCAGATGGTAGGCCGCAATCTCACCGGTGTTCTCGATCATCGTCAGTGAGTTTGACAGGTCGGTCAGTGCGACGGCGCCGCCCCCGTTCAGGGACGTGGCGTCGATGATGCCGGAGTTGACCAGCATTGGCACGCTGGCGCCGGTATCGATGTAAACACCGCGGGCGAGAGCCCCTTCACCATTGGTCCGGACCAGAATGTCCCCGGTATTGGCAAAGGTTGGAACAATCGCGCCCATACCCATGACCACACCGGTGGATGTGGCGGACCAGGCGGAACCACCGATATTGCCGTCATTCAGAAAGCCGCCGGTCAGGCTGACCGTGTGTCCGTCCGCGCCGCTGACTTGCAGCCCGATCGTGTCGATGCCGTCCAGATTGCCCTGGGCATTGATGGCTCCACGGTTGACGAGAGCGTAGCCGATCAACTCGGCAGCGACGCTTTCGTCGACATCGGCTGTATCCGGGTCATCGGCAATCGCTTCCAGCACGACTTCACCGAGAACAATGTCCCCGGAGCTCGCATTGGCGAGGATATGGGCGGCCGGAGCCGAACCGCGTACCGTAATGCTCGTTGACGGGGTGCTCGGGCGACCCGCGGAATAGCCACTGAAGAAGACGCCGCCGCCGATATTGCCATTTATGAGGACAGGGGACCCGCTCTGGCCTGTGTCTTCGGCTTCAAGACTGGCGCGCGCTTCCTCGCCCGGACGTCCGACAAAGCGATAGGCCGTTGCGGTCACGGTCGCGCCGATACTCACACCGCCATCCACATCGCTGGCGATGAGAATGCTGCCGCTGTCTTCGCCTTGGATCTCCACCCGGCCGTCGATTTCGACATCGCCGGTGACATGGCCTCGGATTTCGACTCCGAAGCTGTTGTCACCGATGGCGCGAACATTGCCGGCCAGGTCGATATTTCCGTCCAGACCCGTCAGCACGCGCAGACCTGCCGAATCATTGCCGATCACCGTCATCGTGCTGCCGGCGGTGGCGATGATGTCGCCGGTGAACACGGCGTTGCCATCGACAAGGATTGCGACTCGGTTCGACCCGACGGCAATCGGCCCGTCGACCATGCCGTCCGCAGGGTCGTCCGTATCGCCGGCGCGGGTCTCGGCCAGGACCTGGATCAGGCCGGAATGGGTGATCGTACCGGAATTGCCGCCGATCGCGTGAATGCCGACACCGCCATCATCATCGCCTTCGATGATGATGCTGCCGGTGGTGGTCACGTCGTTATCACTGTCGATGGTGACCGCCGTGGCGCCCGGAACCAGGGTAACGCGGCCGCCTGCCGAGATGACGATGTTGTCGGGAACGCCGCCATCGCCTGCCGTAGACGTCGCGATCGGGGTGGTGATCTCGTCCGTGATTTCGCGATCTGCAAAAGCGGCAGGAGCTGTAACGGTCAGCGAAACAAGGGCGCTGGCGAACAAGAAACGGCGACGCATACGAACTCCTGACAGGACTTCCCAACGGGGTTGGGTCGATTGGTGCACGATTTGTAGCGAATGCCCGGGCGCTCGTCGACCTTGTCAGGTGTTCTCCGGTCAAAAGAAAACGGCCGGGCAAATGCCCGGCCGCTGCTTTTGACCACAACTCGGTCGAAACTGTTTGAATTAGCAGGAGTAATACATGTCGAACTCGACCGGGTGCGGATGCATTTCGTAGCGCAGCACTTCTTCCATCTTGAGGTCGATATAGGCGTCGATCTGGTCGTCATCCATGACACCGCCCTTCTTGAGGAAGCCGCGGTCAGCGTCGAGTGATTCCAGAGCCTCACGGAGCGACCGGCATACGGTCGGAATATCCTTGAGTTCTTCCGGCGGAAGATCATAGAGGTCCTTGTCCATGGGATCACCCGGATCGATCCGGTTCTCGATGCCGTCGAGGCCGGCCATCAGGAGGGCTGCGAAGGTCAGATATGGATTGCCGGCGGGATCCGGGAAGCGGGTCTCGAGACGCTTGGCGTTCGGCGAACCGACCCATGGGATGCGGATCGAGGCAGACCGGTTGCGGGCCGAATAGGCAAGCAGGACCGGCGCTTCAAAGCCGGGAACGAGACGCTTGTAGGAATTGGTCGAGGCGTTGGCGAAGGCGTTGATCGCACGGGCATGCTTGATGACGCCGCCAATGTAGTGAAGGCAGGTCTCCGACAGGTCGGCATAACGGTCGCCGGCGAACATCGGCTTGCCGTCTTTCCAGATCGATTGGTGCACATGCATGCCGGTGCCATTGTCGTTCCAGACCGGCTTGGGCATGAAGGTCGCGGTCTTGCCATAGGCATGGGCCACCATGTGGACGGTGTATTTGTACAGCTGCAGGCGGTCGGCCATCGTCGTCATCGACGAGAATTTCATGCCGAGTTCGTGCTGGGCCGGCGCCACCTCGTGGTGGTGTTTCTCCGGATTGAGGCCGAGTTCTTCCATCACGGTCAGCATCTCGGTGCGCATGTCCTGGCCGCTATCGACCGGATTGACCGGGAAGTAGCCGCCCTTCGGTCCCGGGCGATGGCCCATATTGCCGCCTTCGAACTTGGACCCGGTATTGTGAGGCATTTCCTCACTGTCCAGCTTGTAGCCGGTGTCCTGCTGGCTGGTGGAGTAGCGGACGTCATCGAAAACGAAGAACTCCGCTTCCGGCCCGAAATAGGCAGTGTCACCGATGCCGGTGGACTTCAGGAAGGCCTCGGCCTTCTTCGCCGTGGTGCGCGGGTCACGGTTATAGGCTTCGCCGGTACCCGGCTCGAGGATGTCGGCCAGAAGAACCGCGGTCGGCTGCTGGTAGAACGGGTCAACCTCGCAATAGCTGGCATCCGGCTTGAGGACCATGTCGGACTCGTTGATCGCTTTCCAGCCGGCGATTGAGGAGCCGTCGAACATGACGCCGTCCTCGAAGAAGTCTTCGTTCACTTCCGAGCGGTCGAACGTGACGTGCTGCAGCTTGCCGCGCGGGTCGGTAAAGCGCAGGTCGACATACTTGATGTCTTCGTCTTTGAGCTTTTTGAGAATTGCGTCTGACATGGGCCAGGCTCCAGATATTTGATCAGATTGGACTAAAGGGCATCGCGACCGGTCTCGCCGGTCCGGATGCGGATAACGCTTTCGATCGGGCTGACGAAAATCTTGCCGTCCCCGATACGCCCGGTCTGGGCTGCGGTCTGGATGGCTTCCACCGCCGCTTCGACACGGTCAGCAGGCAGGACCAGCTCGATTTTGATCTTGGGCAAGAAATCGACGACGTATTCAGCGCCGCGATAGAGTTCGGTATGCCCTTTTTGTCGACCGAAACCCTTGGCTTCGATAACAGTCAGGCCTTGCACACCGATCTCCTGCAGGGCCTCCTTCACGTCATCAAGCTTGAAGGGTTTTATGATCGCTTCGATTTTCTTCATCACGGACTCCATGATCTCGACGGGACGCTAGGCGCGGTGTGGCCGGTGACAAGACAGAAACCGGACTCCTCGACAGGCCGGTCAAGATATGCCCCACAATCGGGCAGGATTGCTACACAATGGGGCGCATATGACCACCGCTATCCTTGCAACCGCTGACAGCGCAGTTTGTGATCACTTCGCTATTGAGAATGGCGTTGAGGTTCAAACCCTTATGGATCGAGCGGGGCGCGCGGTTGCGAATGCGATTCGGGCCCGCTGGGCGCCTGTCCCTGTCTTGGTGCTGGCCGGGCCGGGCAATAATGGTGGCGATGGGCTGGTCGCCGCGCGGGTCCTGCGCGAAGCGGGCTGGCCTGTACGCGTGATGTTGCTGGCGGCGCGGGAAGGTCTTTCGACAGACGCAGCCAGAGCGTTGGATGGATGGGGCGGCCCGGTTGAGTCCCCAGCGTCGGGATTCTTGGGGGATGCAGCGCTCGTAATCGACGCCCTGTTCGGCGCAGGCTTGTCGAGACCTGTCGAGGGAAGCGCGGCAGATTGGCTGGTCCGAATTCGTGATAGTGGCCTGCCGGTGGTCTCAGTCGACTTGCCCAGCGGGATAAACGGGGATGCGCGCCCCTTGGCAGGGCCCCACCTGACGGCCGATCTGACAATCACCTTTCATTGCAGAAAGCTGGCGCACCTGGTTGAGCCTTTTGCGGAAATGTGTGGTGAAACTGTCTGTGTCGATATTGGTATCCCGGACGGTTGGGAGGCCCGGGTAACGCCAGTGGCGCGAGAGGTCGACAATCCCGACTGGAAACCGGTCGAGCCCTCCGGATATCTCAGCTTGCACAAACATGCTCGCGGCCGCGTGGCGGTGTTCAGTGGGGGCAGCCAGTCCTCAGGCGCCGGGCGTCTGGCAGCGGCCGGCGCGCTACGCGCCGGCGCCGGCGTGGTGACACTTTGTACGCCGCCCTCGGCCAGCCTGGTCAATGCGGCGCATCTGACCGCCATCATGCTGGCCAGGTGGGGTAGTGACGATCAGATTGGTGAAGTACTGACCGGCTTGCGTGCCGAGGCTGCCGTCCTGGGGCCGGCCCTGGGTGTCGGTCCGGCTACGCGCAAAGCCGTGCTGGGTGCCCTGGTGGCCGATGTCCCTCTGGTTCTCGATGCGGATGCTTTGACCAGTTTTGCCGACGATGCGGATAGTCTTGTCGACCAATTGCATGATCGGTGCGTCCTGACACCGCATCATGGCGAGTTTTCCAGGTTGTTCGGGGAGGGCAGACCGAACTGGAACAAGCTCGAGCAAGCCCAGTCTGCGGCGGACCGGTATGGCTGCACGGTGTTGCTCAAAGGTCCGGCGACCATCATCGCAACGCCGGGGCTGACACCATGGATAAACCGACATGCCTGCCGCTGGCTGGCCACGGCGGGGAGCGGGGATGTCCTGGCCGGCATCATTGCGGCAGGACTGGCGGCGGGCATGTCGCCGCATGACGCGGCGGCCGGCGCGACCTGGCTGCACGGAGATGCCGCCTTGCGCCAGGGGGCAGGAATGACCGCCGAGGACCTTCCCGACGCCCTGCCAGGCGCGCTGCAAGCGCTGCAACGACGAAGGCGCCAAACGGCAGCGCTGAGCCATCTCCTGTCGCATGGAAGCTAGGCGTTAGCGGGACTTGGCACCTGACGCGGAGCGGTACATGGTCGGAACCGCACACTTCCCGGGATGAATCATGGCTGAATCGACCTATCGCGCAGACACACAACTCGATGCGGATGCACTCGCCTTTCATATGAAGCCGACGCCTGGCAAGCTGTCTGTGGCCTCGACCAAACCAATGGCGACCCAACGTGATCTGGCGCTGGCCTACAGCCCGGGCGTGGCCGCGCCGGTTCGGGCCATCGCAGCCGATCCGGACACGGTCTACGACTATACCTCCAAGGGCAATATGGTCGCCGTCGTTTCGAACGGGACGGCCATTCTCGGGTTGGGGAATCTCGGTCCCGCGGCATCGAAACCGGTCATGGAAGGCAAGGCCGTCCTGTTCAAACGCTTTGCGGATATCGACGCTGTCGACATCGAGGTCGACTACACCGATCCGGAAAAATTCATCGCCTGCGTGCGCGGATTCGGCGACACATTCGGCGGCATCAATCTGGAAGATATCAAATCACCGGAATGCTTCGAAATCGAGACGCGCCTGCGCGATGAACTCGACATCCCGGTCTTTCATGACGACCAGCACGGCACCGCCATCATTGCGGCGGCCGGGCTGATCAATGCCTGCGACCTGACCGGCCGCCGCATGGAAGATCTCAAGGTCGTGCTTTGTGGTGCCGGCGCTGCCGGTCTGACCGTGCTCGAACTGATCGAGTCGATGGGCGTGAAGTCGGCAAACACGATCGTGGTCGACATTGATGGTGTTGTTTATGAGGGCCGGCCAGGTGGCCATGAGCGTCTGAACAGGCATGCCATCAAGACCGACAAGCGGACGCTGGCGGACGCTGCCGAGGGTGCTGACGTCCTGCTCGGCCTGTCCGCTGCGGGTGTCTTCACCAAGGACATTGTCGCGTCCCTGGCGCCTAACCCGATCATTTTCGCGATGGCCAACCCGACACCGGAGATCACGCCGGAAGAGGTCAAGGAAGTCCGCAATGATGTGATCATGGCGACCGGTCGATCCGACTATCCCAATCAGGTCAACAACGTCCTCGGTTTCCCCTATATTTTTCGGGGCGCCCTGGATGTGCGGGCGCGTACGATCAATGAAGAGATGAAAATTGCAGCGGCGCAGGCACTGGCGGCGCTGGCCCGCGAAGATGTTCCCGACGAGGTGGCGCAAGCCTACAAGGTCGACCGGCTGCAGTACGGGCCGGACTACATCATTCCGACGCCCTTCGATCCGCGCCTGATTTCCTGGGTGCCGCCCTTTGTCGCCCAGGCAGCAATCGAGAGCGGTGTCGCCCGGCGCCCCCTCGAGGACAGCGAAGCCTACAAGCAGGTCCTGGCCCGTCGGCTCGACCCGACAGCGGCTGTCCAGCAGCGCATCACGGCATCGATTCGCGCTGCCCAGAAGACAATTGTCTTCGCGGAGGGCGAGGAACAGGCGGTCATTCGGGCAGCCCATGCCTTCCAGGTCCAGGGGTTGGGCAAGGCCATCCTTGTGGCACGCGAAGACGTGGTTGCCGCGAACATGAAGGAATTGGGCATTCCGGCCGGTTCGCTGGAAGTGTGCAATGCACGCCTGTCGGAGCACAATTCGGAATACGCCGACTATCTCTATGAGCGCTTGCAGCGCAAAGGCTATTTGCGTCGGGACGTGCAGCGCCGGGTCAATAACGACCGAAACGTGTTTTCGGCTTGCATGCTGAAAATGGGCCATGCCGACGGGATGGTCACCGGTGTGACCCGTCATTCCAATGTCGTGATGAAGGATGTCGAGCTTGTTCTGGATCCGATCGAGGGGAGCCGACCGGTTGGCGTGACGATCGCCATCACACGTGGCCGCAGCCTGGTGATCGGGGATACGTCCGTGACGGAGTTTCCGGATGCGCAGGCCCTCGCGGAAATCGCGGAAGTCACAGCGAATGCGGCGCGCCGTTTCGGGATCACCCCGCATCTCGCCTTCCTGTCCTATTCCAGCTTTGGCAATCCACCGGGTGAGCGCACCGCCAAGATCCAGCAAGCCGTCGAGATCCTCGACGCCCAGGGTGTGGATTTCGAGTATGAAGGCGAGCTTGCCGCCGACGTCGCTCTGGACCCGGATCACCACAAACTCTACCCGTTTTCGCGTCTCACCCAGCCTGCCAATGTGCTGATCATGCCGGCCATTCATTCGGCCTCGATCGCGGTCCGGCTACTCAAGGCAGCCGGCGGAGCGACGGTGATCGGCCCGATGCTGGTGGGTCTGGAAAAGCCGGTCCAGATCGCGCGACTGGGAGCCAATGTGACGGATATTGTCAATTTGGCGGGTATTGCGGCCTTTGACCTGAACAAGGTCCCGGGCTGAAGACGCGACACCCATCTCACTGTGAGTGCGAGTTTAATGTTTGGCGGGATGGGCTGTTGCACGAAGCAAATCCGGTGGGACAGCCATCAGCTCGCTAAGTCTGAGAAGAATTTCCCACCGTGCCAGCTTTGCCGGGCGTAATGACTTTCTTCACTTGCAGGGCAGTGCCAGCGGAGACACACGCTGTTCCGGCTTCTCGGTGCCGCAGATCGGCGCGGAACTCACTGAGCCGAGCTGTGCGATGCCGCCGATGGACGGTGTTCAGGCCGAAATCGTCTGGACGGTCACGCGGACGCGATAATCGAAGCCCGGCCCTTCACAGCGATTTGACAGCGAGGCAGTGCAGACAGGCCCGACACTTCCTATCTATGCTCCGGCGTGAGTGAAGAGGGGACAATATGGCCGGACGTGCAGCCCATGACATGACGGAGGGTCCGGTTTTCGGACATATCCTGCGCATGATCATGCCGATGAGTTTCGGTATCCTCGCCATGATGCTGGTCGGCATTGTCGATACCTATTGGGTGGGCACGCTGGGCACGGCCGAACAGGCTGCAGTCCAGATGAGCTTTCCGGTCACCATGCTGGTGATGAGCGTGTCCATCGGCCTGGGCGCCGGCGCGGTCTCGGCCGTGTCACGGGCGGCTGGTCGCAAGGACGGCAGTTCGACCCTTGCCCGCATTTCCACCGACGCAATGTCCCTGGCGCTGATCTCCGTAGGCTCCGTTTCACTGCTCGGCGTTATCTTTGTCGAGCCGATTTTCGCCGGGCTCGGTGCCAGCGAAACCATGATGCCCCATGTCGTTGACTACATGACGGTCTGGTTCGCCGGGATCGTCCTGATCGTCGGCCCGATGGTTGCCGGCAATATCCTGCGGGCCCTGGGTCATGCAATCGTCCCAAGCCTGATGATGATCGCTGCTGCTGTCGTCAATCTGGTGCTGGATCCGATTTTCATCCTGGATGACGTCTTTGGCCTCTTCCCCGGACTTGGCTGGGGGGTGTCCGGCGCGGCGCTGGCGACTGTGGCGGCGAATGCCATGACTTTCCTGATGGTGGCCTGGTATCTGGTATTCAAGGAAAAGCTGATCGACTTCAAACCCGAAGACCTCGGTGAAGTCTGGCATCACTGGGTGGATGTGGCCCGGGTCGGCCTGCCGGCCTGTCTGTCGAATATTTTCAATCCCCTGGCGATGACGGTTGCCATGTCCGGGCTGGCCATGGCGCGTTTCGGTGATGCGGCGGTCGGCGGGCTAGGCGTGGCGGGCCGGATCGAGGCATTTGCGATTGTGCCCCTGTTTGCGCTGTCGGCCTGTATCGGCGCGGTTACGGGCCAGAATGGCGGCGCAGATCGACTGGACCGGGTCCGCGAGGCCTTCCGGTCCAGTTTCCTTTTCTGCATCGGCTGGAGTGTCTCGATCGCCGCCATCCTTTGGATCACGGCGCCCTGGTTGGCTGACCTGTTCCTGCCCAGTGAAGCCGGTCAGTCGGCGGCGATCGCCTACTGGCGCATCGTGCCGGTGACCATAGCCGGCTATGGCATCACGATAGCCGCTTCTGCCGGCTTCAACGGTTTGGGCCGGCCGGCCCATGGCATGGTGATCACGGCCAGTCGAGCGCTGGGCCTGATGATCCCGGCGGTTGTTATTGGTGCCTACTATCTCGACGCACCGGTCGGCGTGATCTGGGGTGTCGCCTTCGCCAATGTTCTTGCCGGAGCCGCGACGGCGCTGTTCGTGCTGCTCCGCGCGCCAATGACCGCCAAGCATGGACGTCAGCGCAAACGTCGCGCTGACCCGCAGGCCGATCCGGTTGCGGCCCAGGATACGCCCTAGCGGCGGATGAGGACCGCGCCGAGTTCGGCCTTGCCATTGAGCTGAGGATGAGGCCAGGGCTGGATGTCCGCTTCAGCCGGCCAGGTCCAGCGTTCGGCGGGAAAGAGGGCGCGCATGGCGTCGAGCGCGCAGTCAAAGGGCGGTCCGCCACGCTCGGGCTTTTGCATGAAGAGCGCATAGAGCCGCCCGCCGGGTTTCAACCATCGGGCCAGGGCTTCCTCATAGCGCGTTCGCAGGCGGGGGTGGATCGCGCACAGGAAGGTCTGTTCGTAGACGAGGTCGAGTGCTTGCTGCGGTTGCCAATCGAAGACGTCGCCAGTGATCAGCTCAACCTGTTGCCCGGCATCGGCGAACAGTTTTCTCTGCCACGCCATCGCCGTCCCTGAAAGGTCGGCGCCGGTCACCGCCAAGCCAGCCTGTGCCAGGGCGAGGAGTTCCGGTGAACGGCCACAGCCTGGAATGAGAGCGCGGTCGCCGGCAGCGAATGCGGATTGATGTCGCCAAGCTTCGAACGCCGGGTGCAATGCGCCGCGCTCCCAAGGCGTATTGCCGTCGATGAAGCGGGCTTCCCAATCAATCGCGGACCGGTTTTCGTCATGTGTCATGGCGGCACTATCGGGGACGCAAAAGGGCGCGTCTAGGCTGCCTTGTTCATGCGGTAGAGGTCGACCATGGAGAGGGATTGTGACGGGGCGGGAGTTGCCCGGTCCGCGACTACAGCCTGGCCGGAAAAGAAGCGGACGCCACTGGCCATCGCCGCCTTGAGGACGAGCAGGTCGCGCACGTCATGCAGATAGGTCGCGGCCTTTAGCTCGGCGGCTGCCTTCACCATCAGATTCAGGGCGCGGGCGTCATGGTCCATCATGCCCTCGGAATTGGCATTGGTCGGTGGCGGGCAGGCGCAGGAAAAAAGACTGACGCCCTTGCCGGCAAATTGGCCCAGCTCGCATTCGCCGAAGGGGATTTCCGCCATCAGGCCAACGCCCAGCGGCGCCAGACCAGCCAGGGCGTCAGCTTGCACGCGCGGCTGGTCGCTGAGGCCGTCAACCCGCACGAGGAGGGACTTCCTCAA
>SPJK01085952.1_pt1 | contig 22105 bp, 14 predicted proteins | sample 3741771 | NCBI WGS metagenome assembly SPJK01 (sample SAMN10925997, study PRJNA522277) | cold seep metagenome | isolation source: Elba SIP-enriched marine methane seep metagenome, extraction at timepoint T2 | place: Italy: coast of Elba, Mediterranean Sea
GCAGTTGCTATGAACCCACCGAAGGCTGCCTGGACGTACGTGCCACCAATTTCGACCTGGATGCGGACAACGCCTGCGCGGACTGCTGCACCTTCCCCGACCTGAAAGTGGAATTCGATCACGTATGGGTCTATGCGGACACCACATTAAATCTTGACCTGGATACATTCTATCTCGATGGACAAGGACAAGCCTTCCGCATTGAACAGATTCGCTACTATTGGTCCAATGTAGAGCTGCAACTTTCTGGAGGCGGTTTGATTACCCCCTCCGACTCCATCACCTTCGACATTCAGCAAAGCGGAGACACGTCGAGTATCACGGTAGCGGATAACTTCTTACTGGCAAGTGGAGGCAGTGCCAATACGAGCCACACCATCGGTAGTATTGAACCAGAGGGCATCATTTCCGGGCTGACCGCCACCTTCGGCATTGACGACCCTGCTAACCAGGCCCTGGAAGGCTCCACATCCCTGTCCGGGCATCCACTAGGCCCGCAGCTAGGAGGGATGAATTTGGGCACCGACCTTGGCTATGTATTTGCCAAGCTGGAGTTGTATCCGGACACTGCTGTCACCACGGACACATTGGTCCTGCACCTTTACGGCACCGACTTACTCCAACCCATACAGCTGGATGTCGACCCATCGGTCATGCTTTTTGATGGAGTGGACCCCGTAGTGGTCATAGAAACGAACTATGCACACTGGTTTGAAGGGGTGGATATCCGCCAAAGCGATACAACCGCCATCAAATCTCAAATTGTCAATAACCTTACACAGTCTTTTCGGGTTTTGGAAGTTCGCTCCGACTAATGCGCCTAACTTTCCAACGCAAAAATTGTTATACAGGTGAAATCCACCACCTCTCCTAAGCACTGCCGATAACACCGCCCTGTATTGTAAACGTAGGGCAAACGCACTAAATTAATATTGAGTCAAAATGAACACGAAAGAGGTGGCGGGCGGCTTGTCCCGGTCATGTCTACCTTCGGTGATCGTCACTTCGTTCCTCGGAGTTGAGCGGAGCGAGTTTACCTTCGGTGATCGCCTTCGGCTCGGAGTTAGCGGGACTAGCATTTTTTGGTTCGTTTTTGTTGCAATGACACCACGAAGTAGCCGCGAAGCGAAAAATGAACAACATCAAGGGTGGAAATACACACTCTATGCGCTTAGGAAAAGCCTTTTTGAGCTCCACGAACCATAGTGCATTTGCCGTAATTATAAATGTTAACCCTACCAGAGCCATGCGGAAATTTGCTATTCTATTCATTTTTAGCTTGCCATTTTTGGCGATGAACTGCGAAGGAGATTTAGAGACGGGAACAGTTGAATTAAAGATAACGGGTTCCTTCGGTGACGACCCCTTAATGATGTTCGCCCAGGACTATATCTATGAGGATGGTACGCCTCTTCGCTTCCAATTAGTCAATTTTTACCTCTCCGATATTAGCTTAGTCAAGGCCGATGACCCTAGTGAGGAAGGCCAGCTACTATCCGATATTGAGTTGGTTTCCTTTAAGGATATCCGGTCTCTTGAAGATGCCGAGCAAGGTTTGCGCTTCAGCTACAACGACGTTCCCGCCGGTAGCTATTCCGGATTGCGGATAGGGGTTGGGATCGCGCCTGACCTCAACGCTACGCAGCCGGGTGATTACGAACCTGGCCATCCACTGGATGACAACTATTGGTCGTGGGCAAGAGGATACGTCTTCGCCAAAATTGAGGGTAATGCCGATCTGGACGGCGATGGCGAATTCGGCGATAAGTTGACTTACCATATTGGGGATAATGAACTGTATACAATCGTCACCTTCGATCAGGCTTTTACCTTACAAGATCTTGGCCAGCAAGAGATTGGCTTAAACCTTGATCTTCGCGAAGTGCTGGTAAATAACGGCCAGTACCTCGACCTAAACCAGGAAGAGCTAACTCAAGACCATACGATCGATGAGAACATCTATGGTTTCCTTTGGGATAACCTTGTGGGTGCGCTAGGTATCAAATGATTGGAAGAAGCCTAGTCATATTACTGATCCTTGGAGGCTGGATAGTAGCTTGCCAATCAGATGGAGCCGTGGAAGCCGTGGAAGCACCCATAGAAACAGCACAACCAGACGGCTTTTTACCAATGGTGGTTTCGTCCGACAATCCAAGCACCCCGGCCGGCATCGCGCTCGGGCGCCGCTTGTTCTTTGACCCGATCTTATCGGCCAACAGAATGATTACCTGCAGTAGCTGTCATCGTCCGGAACTGGCATTCACTGATGGGCAGGCGTTGAGCAACGGTATCGGTCAACAACAAACTCGGCGGTCCTCCCCTTCCCTGCTCAATGTCGGGTTTCACTATAAGGGTCTGTTTTGGGATGGCCGTAGTCCTGACCTGGAAGAACAAGCTGTCCACCCAATTGTAGACCCGAAAGAAATGGGTGCACAAATTCCGATTGTAGAAGCCCGATTGCGCGTACAACCAGGCTATTTCGAGCTGTTTGAAGCCGCATTTGGGCTAAGTAGCTCAGAAGAGATTAACATCATGCATGTCAGTCGTGCCCTAGCTCAGTTTCAGCGTAGCTTAATCAGTTCACAAAGCAAGTTTGACCGGGTAATGGCTGGACAGGAAGCCTTCACAACAAGTGAAAAACGTGGCTGGACAATTTTCTTCGATGCCGACTCACCCAATACACCTGCCGGAGAATGCAGTCACTGCCATACCGATCCACTATTCACCAATCTGGCGTACGAAAACAATGGACTGGACAGAGCGCCCGAATTGGCAGCATTTAGCGATGCCGGCCGGGGTGAAGTAACCGGCTTTCCGGATGAAAATGGAAAATTCAAAGTACCGACGCTACGAAATATCGGCATCACTGCACCTTATATGCATGATGGGCGGTTCACGACGCTGGAAGAGGTCATCACTCACTACAACAGTGGCGGGCATTACGCTCCAAATGTCAGCCCCAATATCCGTCCGCTGCATTTAGAGGAGAAAGACATCAGCGATTTGATCGCCTTTCTACATACCCTAACCGACACCACAGCCCTATATAATAAAGCCTACCAAAGTCCTTTATAGGAAGGCGTTAAGAAATAGGCGCAGGAAATTCGGATGGGTAGAGGAGGTGCCACCACAAAAGAGCAATTTGGATTTGCTCTCTTACTTAATTATCGAATCTGAAACGTATCGAAACTCATGTTCAATAGCTGGAAATTGATTGGCCTTCTATTCTTCGCAGCCGTACTTCTTTTAGCTGCTTGTGACGATGATGAGATGCCCTGTCCCGATTGCCCCGGTGATGATATCATTGAAGGGCCTTACGACCCGCAGGCCTACAACCTGGACGTACCCGAGCACCTACCTGACCTGGTGATTGCCGCAGACAACCCCCTGACTATTGCGGGAGTCGAGCTAGGGCGCATGTTGTTCTATGATCCTATTCTTTCCGGCGACAGCACCATGTCCTGTAGCAGCTGTCATTTGCAGGATAAAGCCTTTACTGACGGCCTCGCTCTTAGCGTAGGCATACTAGGTTTACCAACCCGGCGAAGCTCGATGGCGCTGATCAACCTGGGCATGAATAGCCGTGGCCTATTCTGGGATGGTCGAGCCTTGACACTAGAAGAACAAGCGCTGGAACCGGTCATTACTTTGGAGGAGCTCAACGACACCTGGGATAATGTAGAAGACAAATTGCGGCGTCACCCGGATTATCCCGCTCGATTCCGCGCTGCCTTTGGCATTGATCGAAGGCCGGAAATCACGCGGGATCTTGCCGTCAAGGCAATCACCCAGTTTGAACAGACGCTCATCAGCGGCAACAGCAAATATGACGATGTGGTGTGGCGCAATGAAGGAGAGTTTACGGACCAGGAGGAAATGGGTTACGAATTATTCAAAGTGGAAACATCCCAGGCTTTGGGCCATCCGGGTTGTACCCATTGTCACGGCGAGCCTCAATTGACCGATAATAATTACAAAAACAACGGCATCGAGGAAGTCGAATCACTGGATGATTTCCCAGATATCGGCCGAGGTGCTGTCACCGATGTTTTTGATAATGGCCTCTTTCGCACACCAACCCTTCGCAACATTGCACTGACCGCCCCATATATGCATGACGGCCGGTTTGCTACTTTAGAAGAAGTGCTGGATCACTATGCGAGTGGTGGCCATAGTCCAGAATTTTCCGACGTGAATATTCGTCCGTTTGACATGACGGAAGAAGAAAAGCAAGCTATTCTCGCGTTTTTGCATACGCTTACAGATACTTCCTTTGTCAACAATCCGGCCTTCAGCAATCCATTCTAAATCGGCAAAATTCTTGCTAACAGGAATAATTTCGGGTCAATTCGGTTTTTTTTCGAATAATTTCGGTCATGAAGAGAATTCAATAATTCACAGACAAACTAACATTACTAACTAATTATCAGCTCTTTAAATAAATATAAAAGACCTTTTTGGATCGCTTATTTTTCACAAATACCCATTTTTGTCCTTGCCCATGCCTGATATTAGTAAGATAATTGTAATGTCAAACGAAAGCAATGGCAGTTAAAGAATTGCCTTGCAAGACTTGGATAAGTATATGGGATATTTAATTTGAGCGTAGTAAGTCAGGTCAAGGGATTAAGCCTGACTTACTACAACCAAATCTCCAAGATCACACACACACTAAGAGAATACCAAGATTTAACAATAGTCAGCTTCGGCTGACAATCAGTTTCGCAAATGTTCATGGGATTTTAAAATGTATGAGTCGTATCACCTGGGGAGAGTGATGCGACTCATTTTTTATCTTCCAAGCAACGATCCAACTAATAGCTGCGTTTTAGAATAGACACCTAGTTAGAAAGATTTTCGTACCTTGACGCCATAGCAACAAAGAGTAGTCCAGATGAGCTCGGTTTTCGGAATAACCATCCAGTGGTTACAATTTTTTCCGCAGAACCGAAAAATGTACAATAAAGGCTGAACTATTTCAGTTAAGGAATTGTATAGTGTTTAAGCTTAGCAGCTACATCCTCCACACACTACTCTACTATCTACCACAACATCCTGGCACATTTGCTTTGTTAAAGCAATCAAATCACCGTTTAGGCGGTTCGATATAAGATATACAGCCATAGTATTATGGCTTAAGAATCATGGGATTATAATTTGTTATTAGCAGGTCGTGCCGCCATTATGGTGGCGCGACTTTTTTATTTGTTCCTGTTCCGTTGGAAATCTCGCTAGAATTTTTGTTTATTTGCATATGTAAATACTACATCAAAGTAGTATTTCCTTCCCCACCGTTACTAGCCTTCCCTTACCTACTTGCACACTCTGCTACGCAGAGCTTTCCGTGTTTATTTATTTAACTTCGTTAAAGCAATGACGCTTTGCGGTTATTCTTCCATCTGTGCTGTGAAATGGAAGGTTGAAGTAATTCATTAACAAATCATTGATCCACCATGTCAAGAAATTTACCCCGGTTTAAGCAGATGATGCTTAATGCTCCCTCCCGGTTAATGACAATCTTGTTCCTGCTTGTAGGTACAGTGGGGCTGCAGGCGCAGTTGAACGTGTCCTTTTCGGTAGAAGAGCCTATTTGCTTCGGCTTGCCGAATGGTAGCGTCACTGCTACGGCTACCGGAGGCACCGCGCCCTACACGTATATGTGGAGTACCGGCCATATTGGAGCAGAATTAGACGGCATTACCGCAGGCGTTTATTCGGTAACTGTCACAGATGCCGCCAGCCAGATGACCAGTGCCAATGTTACAGTTAATCAGCCCGATCTGATAACAGTGACCTTGACCGCCGATGACCTTTGCGCTGCTCCTTTCACCATTACAGCCAACCCTGACGGTGGCATTGCACCCTACCAATACAATTGGAGCACAGGAGCCATGACACAAACCATCGTCAATGTTCCTGTCGGGTCCTACTGCGTAACCGTTACTGACAGCAACAGCTGTGGTGCGGTAGAATGTATAACGGTAGATGCCAACCCACCATCCGTTAACGTAAGTACCGGCAACGTTACTTGCCCGAATGGATCGGATGGAACACTAACTGCGATACCCACCCCTGGGCAGCCTCCTTATTCCTATTTATGGAGCAATGGAGCCACTACACAAGTAGTGACCAATGTCCCGGCGGGCTTCTATACGGTGACACTGACCGACGCCAACGGTTGTACAGCTACAGCCAGTGGGACGGTCTCTCAGCCACCGCCTATTGTGATTAACTTGAATGGTAATAATCCCACATGTGCCGGCGACACCAACGGTAGCGTTACGTCTTCCGTTAGCGGCGGCACTCCACCCTACACCTACTCCTGGAGTTCTGGGCAAAACAGCCCGAACATCTTCAACCTCGGCCCTGGCACCTATATTCTGACAGTGACCGATGCCAATGGTTGTGTACAAATCGCAAGTGTTACACTTGTCTACGCCTCCAATTTGGTGGTAGGCGGTGTGGGCACACCTGAGACTTGCCCCGACTTCAATGATGGCTTTGCTACAGTGAGCGCATCAGGCGGTGTATTCCCATATAGCTATCTCTGGAATACAGGTGCAGTTACTCAGGTTATTAGTGGTGTAGCTCCTGGCACTTACAGTGTGACTGTGACCGACGCTGTTGGCTGTACTGGAAGTACGGTCATCACTGTCGCTGCAGCGCCAGACTTTACAGCTACCGCCACCAGCACAGATGTAACAACCTGCGGTGTAAGTAATGGAACAGCAACGGCTATTGTTACCGCCGGTGTTGGCCCCTTCACTTATGCTTGGAGCAACGGAGGTACGACACAGACCATCCTCAACCTGGCTGCCGGTACTTATTCTGTGACCATCACAAATGGTGATGGCTGCCAGACCACTGCTTCCACTTCACTTGTCGCCCCACCGGATGTATTTGTTAATGCCATGGCCACTCCGCTGGTATGCCCTGGTGAAGCAACCGGATCTGCTACAGCAAATGTAACAGGAGGTACACCTCCATTTACTTACAGCTGGAGCAATGGTGGCAATACACAAACCATTACCGGACTAGTACCTGGTGTTTATACCGTAATTGTGACCGATGCCAATGGCTGTACAGCCTCGGATGTAGTCTCAATTAACCAGGCACCAGGCGTTACTGTCAACGTTAGCGGCACACCTGTCGTTTGTGGTGTTGGCGCGACGGGCACTGCGCTTGCTACGCCACTCAGTGGTACTCCTCCATTCTCCTACAGTTGGAGTAATGGCGCAACTACTGCTCAAGTAATCGGCCTCACCGAAGGCACCTATACGGTAGTAGTTACAGATGCCAACGGTTGTACTGGTAGTGGCTCAATTTCGATCGATATTGTTGACGACTTAGTTGTAAGTATCAACAGCACTGATATCCCATGCTTCGGTCAAGCGTCTGGCACCGCTACTGCTATCCCTAGCGGTGGTACGGCACCATACACCTTTGCGTGGAGCAATGGAGCAAATACGCAAAGTATCGGCAACCTGGTCGCTGGGACCTACTCCGTAGTCATCACCGATGCGAATGGCTGTACGGCAACGAATATTGTAACCATTTCGCAACCTACAGATCTTACTGCCTCTATTGAGGCTACTAATCCACTGAATTGCTTTGGCGAATCGGATGCTTCGCTCACAGTAGTAGCGATGGGTGGCACGCCAGCCTATACCTATTTATGGAGCACTGGTGAAACAACCGCCTCCATCTCCGGACTACCTGCCGGCACGTATTCGGTGACCGTAACCGATGCCAATGGCTGTACAGAAACGGCTAGCTTTACGGTTTCGCAAACGCAGCAGATTCTAGTATCGATTGATGCGGAAACTGTTATTTGCGGTGCCGAGAATTCTGGTGATGCCTCTGCTACTGCAGTAGGTGGCACGGCTCCTTACACGTACACCTGGAATAACGGTGCCACCAGTGAGTCGATTGACAACCTGCCTTCCGGCACTTATGCTGTCACCGTAACCGATGCACTTGGTTGTACTGGTCAAGCTGAAGTTACCATTACAATTATCAGTGACTTTGCGGTAAGTGTAATCCCTCGTGATGTACTTTGTACAGATGGGAATAGCGGCAGCGTGCTTGCGGTAGTGAACGGCGGTACTATGCCATACACTTACATGTGGAATAATGGTGCAACGACCAATGAGATCGTCGGTCTATCAGCCGGCACCTATAGCCTCACTGTCAGCGATGCGAATGGATGTATCCTCTCAGAAACTGTCTCTATTGGCGAGCCTCCGGTGCTAACAGCAAATATCTCCAGCAATAATCCTGATTGCTTCAATGAAGCATCAGGTACGGCGACAGTCACTGTGGCTGGTGGCACCTTACCTTATCTGTATCAGTGGAGTAATGGCGCGAATGCCCCAGCCAACTTAGGTTTGACGGCAGGCACCTATACTGTAACCATTACTGATGCGAACCTATGTACGACAACGGCCAGTGTCACTTTGACCGCACCGGAAGAATTGGTAGTTAACATATCTGCACCTACCATCCAGTGTGGCGGTACGGCTACCGGTATAGCTACTGCAATTGTGACAGGAGGAACTCCTCCTTACAGTTACCTGTGGAGTGATGGTCAGATCACACAGAGTGCGATGGACCTGATGGCGGGCACCTATACGGTGACGGTGACCGATGCCAATGGCTGTTCGTCAGTTATCGACGGTATTGTTTTGAATGAATTACCGGCCATTGAAGTCGACCTTTCTGTAGTGAATATCGACTGTAGCAATGCTGCGATCGGCTCTATCACCGCTACGCCTTCAATGGGTACGCCACCTTATACCTACCAATGGGATTCGGGGCAAACGACACAAACGATCAACAACCTAAGTGCTGGTACTTATACCGTTACCGTAACCGATGTAAACGGCTGTAAGGCTACTGTTTCAGAAACAGTTACTCAGACAGCTGGTCTCACCGTAGACGGCTCCGGCACCAATGTACTTTGCTTCGGTGGATCAGATGGAACGGCTACTGCTACCGTCAATGGCGGCACAGCACCATTCACCTACATCTGGAGTAATGGTGGCACTACAGCTACGATTACCGGATTAGCTGCCGGTTCCTACGGAGTTACTGTGACCGATGCTAACGAATGCACCGGAACAACATCGGTAACGGTTAGTGAACCGACAGAACTCACTGTCTCTGCATCTGGTAGCGACCTGGATTGTGCTGATATGAATGATGGTACTGCGACTGCTTCGCCAAGTGGTGGCACCCCGCCTTACAGCTATAGTTGGAGCAATGGTGCCACAACACAAACCGCTACCGGTTTAAGTGCAGGCACCTATACCGTTACTGTCACCGACGACAATGGTTGTACCGCGATGACATCTGTAACGATTTCTTCGCCTAACGGCTTGAGTGTGCTTATCACGCAAAATAGCGGCACTTGTAATAACCAAACGGACGGCATTTTGGCTGCCAATGTAACTGGTGGCACCGGACCTTACACCTACGCTTGGAGTAATGGAGCCACTACGCAAGCTGCCTCCAACCTGGCTGCCGGCACCTATTCTGTAACGGTGACCGATGCAAACGGCTGTACTGCCTCTAGCACGGCTGGCCTAACCATTTTCCCTGCACCGACTTGTAGTGTAAGTGTTGATGCGGAATCTACACTCGGCAACAACGGTCAACTGACTGTGACCCCGGCCGGTGGAACCTTACCCTATACTTACATTTGGAATAGTGGTCAGACTACGCAGACTATCTCCGGCCTGGCACCTGGTACGTACACCGTGACGGTGACCGATGCCAACGGCTGTCAAACCACTTGTAGTGGCACCTTAGATGCGTTAGCGGGCTTAGGTAACTACGTTTGGGAAGACATCGACCACGATGGCTTGCAGGACGACGATGAGCCGGTTGTTCCTGGTGTCACTGTGAATCTAAAAGATGCTGGCGGAAACATCATTGCTACAACGGTCACCGACGCTAATGGAGAATACTACTTCCTTGGCCTCGATCCGGGTACGTATTCCGTACAGTTCGAAATTCCAGCAGGCTTTGACTATACGATCAATGACAATGGCGATGATGCCTTGGATAGCGATATCCAACCGGGCATGAATGGCATGACTAATACCATTACACTTACCGCTGGTGAGCTTGACTTTACGCTAGACGGTGGCATCTATGTTCCACCAAATGGCATTATTGCTGACCCCTGTATCTGTTTGAACAACAGTACCACCGAGAATAACGGTCAGTTCCTGGAAGAATTCACTGTATTCAGCTATCCGAACGAAGTTTGGACCGTTATTGAAGGATCAGGCATGTATGATCTGGCTAGCCCAGCGCCGCCTGCTGCACCACTATTGGTGGCTTTCCCACAAACAATGACGGAAGTGAACCCAGGTGAATACAAGTTCCCATTCTTGTTGGTGGATGAAATTACTTATACCGTAGTGGTGACCAATGGATTTGACACCTTATCCATCACCAATACTTGCGAATACCCGATCCTAAACATCAATGAATTACCTCCTACAGAGTTGTGCCTCATCGATGCGCCAATCGAGTTGGGTGCCAATCCATCAATTCCTGGCAACCTGATCTTTACGATTAATGGTGATGTCGTTACTGATATCGATCCAGCTGAGCTTCAGGAAGGAAGCTATGAGCTCGTGGCTACCCTCGTACCACTCGATCCAGAGGAATGCGAAGCGACCATTGTGACGCAATTCTCGGTAATTGATGATTGCCTCGCTGAGGTGGGCGACTTTGTCTGGCTCGACCTTGATTGCGATGGTATCCAAGGTGGTAACGAACCTGGAGTTCCCGGCATCATGGTGATTATCTCGGGTAATCCTGTCGAAGAGTTTGACATGCCGACCCTCGTTGACACGACCTTCACTGACGGCAATGGCAACTACTCCTTCATGGTTCCTCCAGGTACCTACAAGCTGACGTTCCCAGACCTTCCTGGGTACGATATCTCGACGCCTAACCAAGGAGGTAACGACTTGGTGGATAGCGATGTGTATCCCGGCACCTTGATGACCGACATGTTTACCCTAGAAGCTTACGAACAGGATTTATCCTGGGATTTGGGGCTCTGCCCTCCATGTATTAATGTGGAATACCCTGGCGCAATCGGTTACAACCAATACCTCTGTGCTCCTGGAAACGATCCAGAGCCATTCGTAAGTCTGGCTGCACCAACCGGCGGAACTGGAAACCCAGAATACCTCTGGATGATGACCACTGGCGACCCTGAAGTAGATATCCAGTTCTGGACACCGATCCCGAATAGTGATTCTCCAACTTACGATGCTGGTCCATTATTCGAAACAACTTATTATGCACGTTGTGTGCGGAATGAAGGATGTACGTTGTATCTCGAATCTAATGTGCTGGTTGTTGAAGTGGGTGATGAAGCCAATGCTACTATCCTCGGTCCAAATCTGGTTTGCTACAACCAACTCACCACTTTCAGCGCTGCAGGTGCAAGCCCCGGTGCTCAAGTGACTTGGAACTTCGGTGGTAATGCATCACCTTCTACAGCTACCGGACACACAGTGAGCGTACTATGGAGTACTTTCGGAAGCTTTACGGTAGAACTAATCGTTACAGAAGACAACTGTACCGCCTATGACTACCAGAACGTGACCATTACGAGTAGTCCGACATTATGTAATTCTGGGCTGCAGATCGATGCTGATGTAATCGATGAAGCTACCGGCGGCATTAAAGTCAGCTGGGAGATGCCTTCGTATGTGCCACTGATGAACTACCATGTCGAGCATTCGGCAGATGGAGAGAACTTCACGCGCGTAAGCACGGTAACAGAAGTCGCTCAGACCTTGAACGGCATCAACTACTTTGTTTACGAAGGTGTTACGCCGAAGAAGGGCCGTAATTTCTACCGAGTAGAAGTAGAAGACGCGCTGGGTAATGTCATTTTCTCGAACATCGAAGAAGTGATCATCTTCACCGACTCTCGTTTGGCTATGCTTTATCCAAACCCGGTAGAGGATCAATTGACACTGGAGATTTTTGATTCTTTCGATGAAGATGTAACGCTACAGCTCTTCACGGCCAGCGGCCAATTGCTGACGACTATTCCGGTGGAAGCTGGAACGAGTACTCAGCTACTTAACCTGGCTCGTTATCCAGCAGGTGCATATTTCATTCGCCTGCGGTTTGGACAAACGAATGTGAAGACGATGCGCTTCATTAAGCGATAAGAATTGCAGAAAAACTTCTTTTCGATTTATCAAGTAGCACTTGAATGTCCTAAAGCGGACGATCTGAAAAAAAGTTTGAAGGGCTTTCCGACATCGGAAAGCCCTTTTTTTATGCCCCTCATTTCTCGCCCCTTTCACAAAGGGCTACATATCAACACTTTAAGTCGAAAATTCGCACAAAAGATAATTCGAAAATATGAACAGAGTTTGTTTCTTTTGTATAAATTTTTTACAAAATTGACTTGTTTGCTCTAAAAATTGTAAATAAATTTGTCAACGTAATCAGTGATCAACTTCACTATTTAATCGATTCCACCATGCAACAGCAAGCCTATTTTCGCTTCAATAATTCATCTTCCATGCCTATGGCGATGTGTTGTTGCTGTTGTTGTATGAAGCAAATTTCCGGCTCAGAAGAGCGATTCTAGCGCGATTTTAATTCGCAACAGAAAAGCCTTTTCAGAGCATGCCTTTGGAAAGGCTTTTCCATTTCATTGCCACTACCAAATACTTCCAGTTTTAATTCTTTTCACCGCTCGCGGCCTGCGATAGGCTGGGCGCAAACTATACCATATGGCTTCCCAAGTGACAACGATTCCTGCAGCTGATCAACAGGATATCGATGAGTTGAATCGGCGGATCGCAGCCTTCAAAACAGGCCAGGAAGATGAGGAGCGTTTCAAGCACTATCGCCTCACCCGTGGGGTGTACGGGCAACGCCAACAAGGCGTGCAGATGTTTCGCACCAAAATTCCGTACGGGCGTATCACACCTGATCAGCTCGAAGCAGTTGCCGGAATCGCTGAACGCTACACTAATGGACGGCTGCACTTGACTACGCGTCAAAATATTCAGATGCACTACGTTCGTCTGGAGGATAGCCCGGCTATCTGGGAAGAGTTGGCGCAGGTTGGAGTGACCGCCAGGGAGGCCTGCGGGAATACGGTCCGCAATATCACCGCCTCACCAAAAGCAGGCATTGATCCCGCCGAGCCTTTCGACGTATCGCCCTACGCACAAGCTACCTTCGAATACTTCCTTCGCAATCCCATTTGCCAGGAGATGGGCCGCAAGATCAAGCCCGCCTTTAGTTCTAGTGAGTTTGATGCTGCCTTCACTTATTTCCATGATTTCGGCTTCATTCCGAGAATTCGAACCGTGGGGGGAGTGAAAGGTCGTGGTTTTAAGGTGGTGATCGCCGGCGGTTTAGGCGCACAGTCGCTGGTTGCACAAACGGTAGATGAATTCATGCCGGAAGAACGGATCATACCCTTCATGGAGGCTTGCATTCGCGTTTTTGATCGCTACGGCGAACGCGAAAAAAGGATGAAAGCCCGTATGAAGTTCCTAGTAAAGAAACTTGGCCTGGAGCAATTCATGGCCCTTGTAGAAGCAGAGTATCCAGCCCTGGCGCAACAAGAGATATGGGTAGATCGCGATTTGGTGGTCGAGCCTACTCTAGCGGGCCACAATGGATTGGCACCATTTGAACTTGAGGACGACGGGGCCTACCAGCTCTGGCTGAAAACCAATGTTTTTGGCCAAAAACAGGAAGGTTTCTATGGTGTTTCTATCCGAATTCCATTGGGTAATATCACTGCAGATCAAGCGCGTCAACTGGCCGCAGCCATTCGCCACTATGCCTCTGATGATATTCGAATCACCATTAACCAAGGCTTGTTGTTGCGATTTGTTCGGCCACAGGCTCTCCCCTACCTGTATGCCGAATTGAAAGATATTGGCTTCGCAGCAGCGGGTTTCGACACCCTCGCCGACATTACCGCTTGCCCAGGTACTGATACCTGCGCCTTAGGTGTGACCAACAGCACCGGCCTGGCTACCATCCTCGAAGAAGTCATTTGGTCGGACTATCGTGATCTGGCGATCGATAGCGATTTGAAGATCAAGATCAGCGGCTGCATGAACGCCTGTGGGCAACATATGGCAGCACATATCGGCTTTCATGGAAGTAGCATCAAACACGGCGAACAGATCTTGCCAGCCATGCAGATCGTCGTTGGTGGCGGTGTCTCGCCTGACGGGGAAGGCTTCATTGCTGATAAGATCATCAAACTCCCGACCAAACGCATCCCACTCGCTCTGCGACAGCTACTCAACGACTATGAAGAAAATGGTAAGGACCAATACTTCAACCACTACACGCGCCAGCAGGGCAAGCGGTATTTCTATGACTTGCTGAAACCACTAGCAAACCTGGATAGCGTTAACGAGGACGAGTACGTGGATTGGGGGCAAGACGCCACCTACCTGCGTGAGATCGGCGTGGGAGAATGTGCCGGCGCTGCCCTTGACATGATCTCTACTATTCTCAATGATGCCAAAGAAAAGTTGAGCAAAGCACAGGAATGGCATACAAACAAAGATTGGGCGGGGAGCATCTACTGGGCCTATACAGCGCAGATCGTTGCGGCCAAAGCACTTCTCCTGGCTAAAGATGTAAAGTGCAATACGCATCGCAAAATTGTGGACGATTTCCAGGAGCACTACGTAGATACTGGAGAAGTGACACTCACGACCAGTTTTCCAGAGCAGGTGTTGGCACAAGCTAAGCATGCACCAAGCGCTGAATACGCGGGTGCTTACTTACAAGAAGCAGAAGCGCTTATCGGCCAAATAACCCAAGTTCGGCAAAAGCAACTACGTACCCGCAAAGGTGTGGATCAGCAGGTTATCAGTGAATACTACAAAGCCTAATGACATGAGTTTACTTAATCAAGCGAAACTTAGCTTAGTTGGGGCCGGCCCAGGAGACCCAGACCTCATCACCTTGAAAGGCATGAAAGCCCTACAAACGGCGGATGTAGTTCTTTACGATTCGTTGGCCAATGAGGCTCTTTTGGATTATGCGCCAGCTCATGCCCTACGCATAGCAGTAGGTAAGCGAGCCGGCCGACACAGTTACCGGCAAGAGGAGATCAATCTACTGATCGTACAATACGCTTTGCAATACGGCCACGTAGTGCGACTAAAAGGTGGAGATCCTTTCGTCTTTGGCCGCGGCCATGAAGAGCTGCAATTTGCGGAAGCAATGGGCATTCCGTCCACTATCGTACCGGGAATATCTAGCTGTATTTCGGTACCAGAGCTCCAACGCGTGCCACTAACCCGCCGTGGTACGAGTGAGAGTTTTTGGGTTATCACTGGTACGACCCGATCTGGTGAGGTTTCGACCGATATATCCCTGGCCGCCCAATCCACCGCCACAGTGGTGGTATTGATGGGGATCCGCAAAATTCGACAAATCATGGAGCAGTTCGTAGCACAGGGAAAATCCGATACGCCTGTGCTCGTGATCCGCAATGGCAGTCTGCCCGAAGAAACAAAGCAAATAGGCACTGTTGCATCCATCGCAGCGCAAGTAGAAGCCAGCCCATCCAGCGGCCCTGGCCTCATCGTGATCGGAGAAGTAGTTGCCTTGCACCCAGCGTCATCTAAGCTACACGCAAACCGTCAAATCCAAGTCGCATGAAGAACTTACTCTACCCTGTTTTTTTAAAGCTAGACCGCTTGCAGCTACTGATAGTAGGTGCCGGTGAGGTAGGCTACGAAAAACTGTATTTCATCCTCAAAAGCAGCCCCAATGCCCATATCCGGGTAGTGGCGCCTTGGGTCAATCCGGCTATCGAGGAACTACTTAGCAAGCATCCAGAGTACGACGTGACCATAGAGCGGCGTGCCTTTGATCCAGCTGACGTCAAAGCTGCAGACCTGGTCATAGCTGCCACCAATATCCTTGACCTGAATCACGAAGTTCGGCGACAAGCTAAGGCTGCGGGTAAGATTGTCAATGTCGCGGACACACCGGAGCTGTGCGATTTCTACCTGGGAAGCATTGTTACTCGTGGGCCACTTAAAGTAGGTATTTCCACCAATGGGCAGTCACCAACTTTTGCCAAACGCCTAAGGCAGCTACTCGAAGCCAGTTTACCCGAGGAAGAGACCACCGACCTATTGGAGCGACTGCATGAATTACGCGATCAGTTGGGACCAGATTTCGCAGATCGCGTTCGGCAACTGAATAAATTGACAGAAAGCCTCCTAATGACCCCAGAGTCTACCACATAATATCCACCATTCCGACACCCATTCTACTTGATCAACCACCATCTCATGAATGCAGCAACGACCATTGCACTACCAAGCCTGGAGGAACAGGCGGCGCTATTGAATCGGCGGTATGAAAGCCTAACCTTTCTGCAACGCCTCCGCCAACTGTACCTCGATTTTAATACACAGGAGGTACTCATGACTTCGTCATTTGGAACAAAATCCGTATTCCTGCTCCATCTCATTTCTCGCATTCAGCCTAAACAGCACGTCTATTTCCTGGATACAGGTTTTCACTTCCCCGAAACCCATGACTACAAAAATGAACTCGTCGATCGCCTCGGATTACGGCTCATTGAGGTACAACCAGATCGAGAAAAACACCAACTTAGTAAGGTGCTGGAACTATACGCCAATCAGCCAAATCGCTGTTGTTTCTACAATAAAGTAGCTCCGATGAAATCACTCAAAGCAGGACACAGCGTTTGGTTGAGCGGCCTGATGGCCTACCAAACACCGGAGCGCGGCCACCTACGTATATGGGAAGTAAAGGATGGTTTATTAAAATTCCATCCCCTGATCGATATAGATGAAGGCGAATTCCTTTTCCATGTGGATCGTTATGCATTACCTCGCCACCCATTGGAGGTGAAGGGGTACGGCTCGATTGGCTGTACTCATTGCACCGCGAAGGGAGAAGGACGTTCAGGAAGGTGGCAAGGCCAAGAAAAAACCGAGTGTGGTCTTCACATTGCATTTAGTCAACCTTAAAGATCACCCTTTGATCACAAAAATTGTCAGAGAACCAAGATCACTTGTTTGTAGTGATAAATAGCATCGACATACACTCCAAAATAAGTCGTAATTTTGCGACGAAACAGACATTATGCAGAATAATTCGCTTCAGATGAAGTTTGTCTATTCACTTCACTCGTCGTTCCGTCCTCGATTGAAGCGAATATCCTAAACTTTCTCTAGCAGCAATTACGCTCGCAGAATATCTATGAAAAACAGTCTCTTGTAATGATCCAAACGGATATCATCATAGTAGGCGCCGGCCCTTGCGGCTTGTTTACCGTATTCGAAGCCGGCTTACTCAAACTACGCTGCCACTTGGTGGATGCGCTGGCACAGCCGGGTGGTCAGCTTTCGGAGATTTATCCGAAAAAACCGATCTACGACATTCCTGGCTACCCATCCATCCTTGCTGGTGAATTGGTGGATAAATTGATGGAGCAGATCGCTCCTTTCAAACCGGGCTTCACCTTGGGTGAACGAGCTGAAAGTATCGAAAAGGTAGGCGAGAAAATGTACCGTATGACCACAAGTCGCGGCACAGAGATCGAAGCGCCGGTCATCGTTATTGCCGGAGGCTTGGGTTGCTTCGAACCGCGCAAGCCACCTATTGACAACCTGGCCCGATTCGAGGACAATGGCGTTGAATACATCATTCGCGATCCGGAGCTTTACCGCGACAAGCGCGTGGTAGTAGCCGGTGGCGGAGACTCTGCTTTGGATTGGACGATTTTCCTGGCTGAGGTGGCCAGTGAAGTCACGCTAATTCACCGCCGGACCGCTTTCCGCGGCGCACCGGACAGTGTAGAGAAAGTGCATGACCTGGCAGAATCTGGTCGCATCTCCCTCCTGACCAATGCGCAAGCTATTGGTTTGAAGGGAAATGGCAAGTTATCGGACGTAGTGATTCGCCATAAAGATCAAGGAGAACTAGTAAAGCCAACCGATCACTTTGTGCCCCTTTTCGGCCTATCGCCAAAACTCGGTCCGATTGCTGATTGGGGTTTGAACATCCAAAAGAACGCGATCGAAGTAGATACGTCCGACTACAGCACGAATGTGCCCGGCATCTACGCCGTAGGTGATATCAATACTTATCCGGGAAAACTTAAATTGATTCTTTGTGGCTTCCACGAAGGGACGATGGCGGTACAATCGGCCTTCAAATATATCTATCCAGAGCAGAAGCTCAGCTTCAAGTACACTACGGTGAATGGTGTGCAGGGCTTTGAGTAAGATTAGGACTTAGGTGATTGGAATTAGGGTTTGGGTGTAAGGGCTTTGCGTTTTCAGCAATGCCTTTGCCTCTTTCTAATTCCTAACACCTAAACCCAATTACCTTTCCAGCAACTCCGCTTCTTGGTATACGGCGACACCGCGATCAATCATCGCCTGCACCGCTTCTTCCAATTCTCCTTCCAGGTTCTTAATGTGGAAGCAGCTCTTACCCTTCAGGTATTTCCGCAGATCGGCAGGGATATCTGTAAAGGCATCGACGTGCGTATAGATTGGAAAAAAGTAAAGTCGTACATCTTTGGCCTTGGGCACCACACTAGCGAAGTAGATGCCGTCAACCTTCTGCTTGCCTTGCATAGTAGGGATCGTACCTTCTACTACGAAATTGGCTTCATCAGCGCTCTTGATCCGAAGAGTCGGCGTATGAGCACTCAACATGCCGCGCAACTTGGCGGCCATTTCATCAACAGTTGGCATGATCTAGAATTTTACGGTTAGGGTAACTTCTTCCTCTCCCCTCTTAACGACAACAGTTGTTTCTTCACCCGATTCAAATTGGCTCAACCCTTCCATGTAATCGTAAATATCACCTACTTCGATATCACCAATACGGATCACCACATCACCATCTTGCATGCCGCCGACCTGGCCTGGGCGCCCTTCTACAACACTGTCGACCTTCATCCCGTCGCCATTGTAGACATAGTCAGGCATGACACCAAGTGTAACCTTGAAGCTAGAAGCTGCACGACCTTGATCTTCATTTTTGGTCGCTGTGAACTCCAGTTCACCTTGGTCATCCAGCTTTTCTATCAAAGCCAGCATAAAGTCGCTAACCGAGAGAATCCCCTCGAAATTAACCAAGGCTGCATCATCGATCGGCTTGTGATAATCGGTATGTTGTCCGGTAAAGAAATGAAGGACCGGGATATCCTGCTGATAGAAGGAAGTATGATCGGAAGGGCCAATGCCGGAATCTGATGTTTTGGCCGTAATGCCAGCAACCTGAATCTCTTCTAAGGCTGGCTTCCATGCTGGTGAGGTGCCAGCACCATTAATAGCCAACACCTTCTCTTCGTTTAAGCGCCCCACCATATCCATATTGAGCATATAGTTCACGGTGCCTAGGTCAAGCGTAGGGGATTGCACCCAATTTTTAGACCCGATCAGTCCAAGTTCTTCAGCTGAAAAAGCCAGGAAGAGGTAGTTGTTGTTTTTAGCTCTGCCTTCTCCCTGAAGGGATTCAGCGATATACAACATGGCAGCAATGCCGCTGGCGTTGTCATCGGCACCATTATGGATAGCAGGTTCACCAGCATGCAAGGAGCCAAATTCGCCATAACCCAGATGGTCATAGTGGGCACCGATAACTACGGTATGGTCGGCACCATTATCCAGGAAACCGGCCACATTACGTCCGATGCGTTCCTCGCCGCTAGCGGCATGTGGATTGCTACGATAGGTAAAGTCAAAGTCATGGAACCAGGTACCTTGCTCACCTTTCGGGCTGAGGCCTATTTGATCGAAACGCCAGGCGATATAATCAGCTGCCAAGCGTTCGCCTTGCAAACCAGCTTCGCGGCCTTCCAGATAATCGGAGGCCAGGTAGACCACATCTACCTGTGTTTGTTGTAGCGGATCACCCACCTCGACTTGGGCGTTTACAGTCAATCCAGCTAAGAATAAGCAAAGGAAAAGGCTTATGCGCGTCATGAAGCTTAGTTTTAAAAGTTAGGGCATCAAAAATCGAGCTTATTTGTGAGATGCGCAAAAGCAAGTGGGGAAATGACGTGAAAAGTAGGGTAATTGGTAGTTGTAGTAGTGAATAATTGTCAAAATTAATGCCGCAACTGTACGGGCGAATTGACTTAGGGACCATTAGTGTTTAACTGCCAAGCGCACTATGAACGCTAAGGTTTATTTTAAGAAGCTAAAAACTTACCTTCTCTGACAATTTTTGTGGTTAAGCAAGTGTCCCCTACTCTTTAATACCTCTTCCTGTGCAAAAACAAAGGCGACAATCTGGGGCTTTTCAGCATCAGATCATCGCCAGAACAAAATTCACGTGTCTTACTTAAGGCAAGCAATGCTAACCTTCGGGAGGTAGCAACACCTGATCGATCACATGCACATAGCCATTGGACGCTTTGACTGTGCCCAACACCTTGGCGCCATTCACATAGGTTTCGCCCTCACGGACCTCTACTTCCACCTTATCGCCGGTAGCTTGCCCGATGCCCATTACGCCACGGATATTGGCACCAGTATAGCTGCCGGGGGCAGCATGGAACTTGATGATCCGTGCTAGTGTCTCTTTATTTTCCGGCTTGAGCAAATCTTCCAGGGTGCCTTCCGGCAGTTGCTCGAAAGCCGCATTATTAGGGGCAAATACAGTAAGGGGCCCGGCATTGGTGAGTACATTTTCCAAACCGGCTGCCGTAACTGCCGCTGCCAGGGTCGTGTGATCCGCCGAACCAAGGGCAACACTGAGAATGTGAGGTTCAGATTCCTCATCCACTACCGCAGATTGGCCCCGAAGATCAACCGAAGACTCGTCAATAGTTGCGCTTGATGTATCTCCTGCAGGTTCGCCTCCGCAGGAGACCAGCAGAAATGCCATGATTAGGAGCTGAAGGTAGGATTTCATAATTAAGTGATTTTATACCCATTCAAAGTAGTCTAATTCAGCTCTTTAAGGGCTGATTATTATCACTAATACCATGGATTTTTCACTTGTGAAGAGTTCGTCACACGGCTTCTCGATAAGCCCATAAGAAAGGAGAGCAAAAATTGCTCTCCTCTAAATTTTCTCCTATCCTTATGTGCTTTGGAAAAATTGCTTTGCTCTAAAGTTTTACCAATTTGGAAACATAAATCTTTTCATCCACTTGTATCCTTAGGAGGTATACACCACTTAGCCAGCTCTCCATATCGATCCGACTGCCTACCGGTTCGATCACATGCAAAAGCCTTCCTCCAGCAGTAAATACTTCTATCCGATCAATTTCCTTGGCAGCCTCAATACGTACGAAGTCCCGAGCAGGGATTGGAAAAATTTTAAGCTGAATTTCGTTGGCCTCACTGTTTGCTACCAACAACACACCGTCACAATTCTCATCAACTTCGTTGTCTGCAATTTCTTCGGCATCCGGGTTAATTGCTGCATTGGTATCATCACAATCTTCATCCATCCCGAATCCATCCTGATCCAAATCATCATCCAAAGTCATTGGGTCGCAGTCATCGTCAAGGCCATTGTAAGGAACCTCTTCCGCACCTGCGTTGACCGATGCATTCGTATCATCGCAATCTTCAGCCAGCACATAGCCGTCTCGGTCTAGATCATCATCCAAGGTCAAGGGATCACAATCATCGTCAAGGCCGTTGTAAGGAACCTCTTCTGCATCTGCGTTGATCGATGCATTGGTGTCATCACAATCTTCGGCCAACACGTAGCCATCCTGGTCCAAATCATCGTCCAAAGTCAGTGCATCACAATCTTCATCGATGCCGTTGTACGGTATCTCTTCCGCGTCCGCGTTGATCGAAGCATTTGTGTCATCACAATCTTCAGCTAGCACAAATCCATCCTGATCCAAATCATCATCCAAAGTCATTGGGTCGCAGTCATCGTCAAGGCCGTTATAAGGAACCTCCTCCGCATCCGCGTTGATTGATGCGTTTGTGTCATCACAATCTTCAGCTAGCACAAATCCATCCTGATCCAAATCATCATCCAAAGTCATTGGGTCGCAGTCATCGTCAAGGCCGTTATAAGGAACCTCCTCCGCATCCGC
>SPJK01045052.1_pt1 | contig 22091 bp, 18 predicted proteins | sample 3741771 | NCBI WGS metagenome assembly SPJK01 (sample SAMN10925997, study PRJNA522277) | cold seep metagenome | isolation source: Elba SIP-enriched marine methane seep metagenome, extraction at timepoint T2 | place: Italy: coast of Elba, Mediterranean Sea
CGCCGCCAACGGTTACGTAAGTCCCTCCTTCACGTAAGGCGCGTGTATAGGCTTTGGGAGGGCGGGTCGTCTTCGCATCAAGAATTAGATCGTACTGTTCGCCGGTAGTGGTGAAGTCGGTTTGTTTGTAGTCGATGACGTGGTCAAAACCGATTTCTTTCATCATGTCCAGCTTGGAGCCAGTATCCACGCCCGTCACTTCGGCATCATATAACTTTGCGAGCTGTAAACCGATGGTTCCGACCCCTCCGCCGGCACCATTGATAAGCACGCGCTGGCCATTTTTGATCTGCCCCAATTCGACTAAGCCTTGATAGGCCAACAAAGCCGCATGCGGGAGTGTCGTTGCTTCCACAAACCGCATTCCTTCAGGCATAGGAGCCACCGCTGCCTGGTTCACCGCAATGTATTCTGCGAAAGTGCCGAAAGTGTGATCTGAGGTATCACCGTACACAGCATCTCCGACTTGAAAAGCTGTCACGCCTTGACCTATGGCTTCGACTGTACCCGCTAATTCCATTCCTGGGATAGGGCGCTTGGGTTTCAGTAAACCAAATAATAGCCGGTAAATACGCGGTTGGCCTCGCACCATACTCCAATCGTAATCATTGACAGCAGTAGCCCGGACACTGATGAGCAACTCGCCAGCTTTAGGCGTCGGGCGAGGTACTTCTTCCAATCGGAGCCCACTAGGAGGGCCATATTTTCGGCAAACGATCGCTTTCATAAGGGGTCTTTATGCAGAGAGGGTTACTTCTTTGTCCGTTCCAGCAGGATCTGCTCAATACGCTGCTTTTCCAGGAAAACCGGAATAGACGCAAGCAGCGCTATTACCGAGCTGGCGAAGGTTTCAAGAGGAAATGCTGCGCTAGCCGTAAACTGGTATAAAGAAGCCAATATGGCCAAGCTAGCCCCCATCCATACGAACAGGAGTGCAAAACGGCCCAGTTTTCTTCGTTTTTGCAGATAGGGTGTAGGCAGGATGTGGAGATCTGATAGTCCCATGATCCATTTAGTTGGTGATGGGACGAAAATATGCGCCACTGGAACGGCGCTCCAGAATATTCTATGAATGAAGACAGGAACTCGACAAGTGCACCGTTACCCCTCCCTGGAAAACACGCTGCCATGTTATTATGACAAATCCACCACCAATTTACCTTTCGCCCGATTATCTTCCATATACTGGTGAGCTTCGGCTACCTCCTCCAGTTGGAAAACCCGGTCGATATTGAGCGCTATGTGCCCATTCGCTACCTCATCGATAAACTCCTGCAAGCGACTTTTGTCCAGGTTACCTGCCTCCCCCATGTAGACGGTCAATCGTCCCAGAGAAGGGATATCCCCCATTGGTGTGAAATCCGACATGGTCCATTCGTTACCCAGAATTCCCGTCATGCAAACTATTCCTTTTGGGGCAATACACTGCAGGGAATCTTTGAGGGTTTGGGTACCTACTAGTTCCAGTACTTTATTCACCCCATTCGGGAAGATGGCCCGCACGTCTGCTGCCACACTACCATTGTCTATGACAACATGGTCAGCACCATTGTCCAGCAGTGCTTGTCGTTTCGCTGGGTTCCTGGTAGTTGAAACCACTGTTAGTCCTCTGGTTTTCGCTAATTGGCAGGAAAGCATCCCGATAGAGGAGGTCCCTCCTCGAATCAACAAGGCCTCCCCGCTAGCGATATCTAAGGCCTCATACAATGAACCAGCAACGGTCTGGAACATCTCCGGAACAGCACCGAGTACATGCCAGGGCAAAGCGCTTTCAAAGGGAAAGACAATCTCCAGCGGCACAAGTACATACTCGGCATATCCGCCGTTGATCAGGCGCCCCATTCCACCCATGATCGCAGCAACTTGCTGCCCTTCCTTGTACGTACCAGATGGATCATCCGCTACTTGTCCGACACATTCGATCCCTAGTATTAGTGGAAAGTTGGCTCCTGGTGAGTCGCCGCGTCGAGTAAACAGTTCAGCCCGATTCAAGCCAAAGGCTTTTACCTGGATCAGCACCCAATCTGGCTTGACTTCTGGCCGGCTTACTTCCTGGACTTCTATAACCTCCGGCCCTCCGGCTTTTGTGGCAACTGCTGCTTTCATCATCATTGTGGTGCAGTGGTTTTGTTGAACATATAGCGGGCAATTTTCCAATCACCATCCACCTTTTCAAAAACGAATAGCTCCCGATTGGCTTCCGAAACGGTTTCACCGGTGGCGTGGATCAAGGTCGTTCCTGCTGACGAAGTAGTAGCAAAAGCTAACTCCCCCTCCACTACAATTTCGTCAATAGAAAACGCCACGTTTAACTGGATCTGGGAAAAAACGAAGGAATAGGATCCCAATATATTTTCCGATCCCGTGGCTGATGGTGCTCCGCTAGGCATGAAGATACCATCCTTGGTGTATAAGCTTTTAGCCAGCTCCGCATCCGACGTATTGAGGGCTTGCTGATAGGTATCGAGTAGGCTCTCGATCTGTTCCTTATTCTGTTTTTGCATTGTATTGGTCTGTTGTGTTTGATTGGCATGATTGTCAATAGATGTGGTATCGCTACCACAGGAGGCAACGAGCGTCAGCAAGCTGAAACTCCAGGCAAGATGATTCATCATGATCTTCGTAGATTTCGTGAATGAACGCCAGGAAGAGTTTTCCAAATAGATCCGGTAAAATGCAAGTGCTCTTTCACCACTGGAAACACCCTTCTTCTGACCTCACAAAGATCATGGAGCAAGGGTCTCCTTGCCAATAAGCTAGTTTAAGAAGGAACCTTAAGGTAGATTAAGAATTAGCCAGTTTCTTGCGGATGGTGCTCAAGAACTCAGGCGTGACTCCCAGGTAGGAGGCAATCTGTACATTGGAAATGCGGTTAAAAATAGCTGGGTATCGATCGCGAAAATCCAGGTAGCGCTCTTCTGCGCTTAGGCTGATATTCTGCAAGATTCTCCGCTGTAAACTGACCAAGGCATTTTCGGTGAAAACGCGAAAGATGCGATCAAATTTTGGGTAATCGACAAAGAGTCGCAACTGGTCCGTTTTTTTGATCTGCAAAATCAACGAAGGTTCCATAGCCTCAATGTACAACTGGCTAGGTTCTTCGCTATGGAAGCTGCCGATATCGCCGATCCACCAATTCTCAATAGCAAACTGGAGGTTATGCTCTTTGCCTTTTTCATCCACCATGTACATCCTGAAACAACCTTTCACCACGAAGGTATTCAGGCGGCAGACATCACCTTCACTCAGGATGAACTGCCGGCGCTTTACTCGTCGCTCAACGAAGTGCTGGCGAACAAACACTTTCTCCTCTTCATTTAGCTTTAAGTAAGATTCAAAATAGGCGATTAGCGTATCGGTGTGCATGTCAATAAACAGCTGAATTCATGAACGCCTCAAGTCGGCAAGTGGCTCCTTTTTAGAAGGAAGCATCACCAAAATACACTTATTGCTAGAAATGCGGATTTTCCAGCAGGGCTAGAACGTACTAGTTGATCAACAGGTATTTCCATACGTCCTGGTAAGCCAATTCCTGATCGCTGCGAAAAGGCACTTCACAGTCGACAATAATGTCCGAGTGAGCATTGAACCCATCACCGCCTTGACAGCTAGGGTTGGTGTAAGCACTATAGTCGAAAGTGTTTTGATCGGTAAACAGAATATGCGAGTTTGCATAGGGTGGCTCGGCCAGGTCGACATTAACTTCAGCACCAAATTCTCCTAAACCGAAAAGCTCGTAAACCGCCAGTCGGTTATCACCTCCATTTTGCTGATGATAAAAGGCATAGTAATGGGCATTCGGCGTGACATGCTGGTCATAAAACCAGGGAGGTTGATGCAAGGGGTTATCGATATGTGTATTGCGATCAGAGGGAGAATTGAAAAGGATCGTTTTTGCGACCAACTGATCTCTGGCAATCAAGGCCGCGTGCCCACCGCCCTGGGAATGCCCCGCGAAGACGATTTGATCCCATTGCAAGGTGCCCGTTGACGAATCAAGGTACTGGTTCCAAGCTTGCTCAGGGTAACTTGTACGCAGATAGTCAAGTAGTCGCATTAGGCGATATTCGATGCTATTCGCGCGGTTGACCTCAATCGCCGTGCTTCGCTCCCATCCGTAAATGATCTCCAAGCGGGCATCCTCCGAACATTGTGGATCCGTAGTGGCTGCCGCCCCGCAAATATCAGATATTGACGTAGCGTTTTTGTATACCAGCCCAATAGCATGAAAGCCCTCTGCTACCGCCAGTTCACAGAATTCGCGATAATGCAAAGCAGGATCAGCTCCTGTCCCTGGGATGAATACCAACAGCTGGTTTTTCAGGCTGCCGTCGATCGGATAGAATACTTGATGCTTCAAGGTATCACCTGCTTTTACATCAATATCGATATCTTCATGTGTCGCTTTTGGCAGGACTTGCACATGACTCCAGTTCACTTCTGACTCCGAAGGAAGGATTGGATCATCAACGGATTGACAGGCAGCAAAAACGAATAGCAATAGGTTCAGGCAAAGGCGTTTCATATACTCGATTTTTCCATTTGACTCAAACGGTTGTTGGCCGTTTAATTCTTAGACGAAAAACCTGTAATGAGCACACTCCTGGTTGACGTGATACGATTTGTTGCGCTAGGTTGCCTTCTGGTGATCAGCTATCAACTGCTTCGCCAAGCAGTAGCTCGGCACCAAATCTGGGCAGCAGCTATCCTGACCCTATGTACCGCTGCCTACCTGATCGTCGATTGGGACCCTATCCAACACTACTCCATCTACTACTTGTTCCTGATCGGTCCTTTTGGACTCCCCTTCGCTTTCTACCTCTTCAGTCGATCCTTGTTTGACGACGGGTTCCGACTTAGCGCTAGGGCACTCTTGCTAGGCGCTGGAGTCGTTCTGTTCCAATTCATTTTCTACTTCCTCCACATAGGCGAGCCCATTACCGTTGCGCCACCAGTGCTGCTCGTCTTACGGATCGTGCAGTATGCCATTTCGCTCCTCTTCGTGACACTAGCCATTGCGGCGGCTGTACAAAACCGGCAGGATGACCTCATTTACGAACGCTTCCGTTTTCGAGCCAACTTCATTCTATTCACAGCCCTCTTGATACTCATCACTTTGGTCACAGAACTCGTCTTTGCCGATGACCAAATACCGGCTTGGCTTGAGCTCCTACAAAAGCTCACCATTGCTTTCTTAGCCTTTTACTTTACTACTCGTCAGTTGGTGCTCAAACCCAGCTTTCTCTTTGAAAAACCAGCCAGCTCCAGCCCCAAAGTCGCCGCACTTTCCCCTACAGAAAAATCCCAACTGGATCAATTGCAGCAGCAAATGAATGAAGAGCAAGCCTGGTTGATCGAGGGCCTCACCATCCGCCAGTTGGCCGAGCGTATGGATATTAAAGAATACCGCCTGCGCCAGCTCATCAATCAGCACCTGGATTTTCGCAACTTCAACGACTACCTCCACTCCTACCGCATCGCCGAAGCCTGCCGCCAATTGACTTCTCCTGATCACCAAGACAAAGCTATTCTTGAAATCGCCTACGCCGTCGGCTACCAATCTCTTGCTCCTTTCAACAAAGCCTTCAAACAGATCACTGGTAAAACTCCCACCGAATGGCGTCGAGCGCATTGACACTTATTGTAAGACATCTTGAATTTTGACTCTCCTCATCTTGGAGAAGAAGATGAAAATCCTCCTCTATTTCAAAATCAATCAGCATTTTTCGAAATGAAGAAGATTGGAAAAAAGAAAGTCAGCAGTTTTGATCGCAGTATTCACCCGACGAGCTGCCAGCGAATAGGCCGGCCCAAAAAACAGATTCAATCATGACGATTCAAAAAATGACTGAGCTTTTTCCAGGTATTCTTATGACCGACTTTCTGCGGTACTTCATTGCAGCCAGTATCGCCTATTTACTCTTCTGGGTGATTGGCAAAAAACGCTGGCGGCACCGCATCATCCAAAACAAGCGCCCAACTGCCAAGCGCATGTGGACAGAATTCAAATACTCTCTGAGCACAGTAATTATCTTCGCCCTTGTTGGCTCCAGCATTGTGCAGGCAAAAATAGCCGGCTATACCCTCATCTATAACAATATCTCCGAGCGGGGTTGGTGGTGGTTCTTCACCAGTATTCTGCTCATCATTCTGCTGCACGATGCCTGGTTCTATTGGGCCCACCGCCTGATGCATCACCCCAAGCTTTTCAAGCACGTGCATTTGGTGCACCATCAATCCACCAATCCTTCGCCCTGGGCCGCTTACTCCTTTCATCCCTTGGAGGCCATTATCGAAGCATCCATTTTCCCAGTGGTGGTCTTCACCATTCCTGCCCACCCTTTTGCGCTGCTGACCTTTTTGATTTACATGATCACGCGTAATGTACTAGGTCATTTGGGCATTGAGATATTCCCGCGCTGGTTTGTATCCAGCAAGTGGTTCAACTGGCACACCACCGTCACCCATCACGACCTGCACCACCGCGACTTCAATCAAAACTACGGCCTGTACTTCACTTGGTGGGATCGCTGGATGGGCACCGAACACCAACACTACCAGGAAGAGTTTGAGGAAGTGACATCCCGTCCACAAGCAAGCGATACGCCTTCAGCACCAACGGTCAGCAAGCTGAGTATGCAGCAAAAGCGGAGTATTAACCCCAGGTTGATTGCTATTCTAATTGTACTGAGTGTTACCGGGCAGGTGGCTAGAGCGCAGTCAATCATCGGCAGCTGGCAATCTTTCGACGAGGACACAGGTCGCCCGCTGGCGCAAATTCAAATTAAAGAAACCGGAAACGACATTACCGGCACAATCGTGCAACTCGACTTGCCGCCATGGGCCGGCCCCAACCCGATTTGCTCGCTCTGCGAAGGGCATCGAAAAGATCAACCCATCATCGGAATGGAAATGCTTTGGGGCTTCGAAGATGATGGCCCGGTATGGCGAAGCGGTCATATCCTCGACCCTGCCAGCGGCGATATTTACGATAGCAAAATGTGGCTCGAAAGTACTGTCTTACTGAAAGTAAGAGGCTACGGCGGGCCCTTCAATCTCTTCTATCGCACCCAGGATTGGCTCCTGCAGCACGACGGTGGCGATGAGCACCCATTGACCGGCATCTGGAAAACGATCGATGATGCCTCCGGCTTACCTAAAGCGCTCGTAGAGATCAATGTACGAAACGGGCAACTCAGCGGCACCATCCGGGAACTACTCTTAACTGATCCCATTTGCAGTGCCTGCCCCGGCGAGCGTCGGGGAAGCGAAATCGTAGGCCTGACTATTCTTTCCAATTTTCAGCGTGATGAATCCGAATCGCATCGTTGGATCAACGGCCAAATCCTCGACCCCGGCAATGGCAAGACTTACACCAGTGCGGTGTGGCTGGAAGGTGCTAACACCCTCAAGGTACGCGGCTATTGGGGGCCGTTTCATCGAACACAGACTTGGCAGCGAATAAATATCCTACCCAACTAGGTGGATATTGGGCGTTCAAACAAGCACCTTCCGCATATTCAATAACGGCATCCCATAGAACTCGTAGGGCGGTTCCTCCACTAACTGGAACCCATAGCGTTCGTACAGTCGAATAGCCTGTTGCAAACAATGGGTTGTATTCAGGAGCAAGCTCCGGCAAGCGATGGAACGGGCGTACATTTCGAGCTTATGGAGCAAGCGATAGCCCAGCTGTTGGCCTTGTGCCGCCGGCAGTACGGCCATGCCCTTGATATAAAAAGTATCTTGCTCCACAACGCGCCCGGCAACGGTGCCTACCGGGATGTCATTCAGCACAGCTAGCCAGACGACGCCTTGGTCGATGCGCTGCCCTACTTCGTTTGGTGAGATGATTGTAGCTTGATAAGCCTCTGCTGTATACACCTCCTCGAATGGCGCAAAGGCTTCTATTAGAATTTCGTGAATGATACGCGCGTGGTCGTGCTTGGCTCGGATAATTTGTAGCATGATTTTGAACATCTTCGGCTAACGCCTTTTTCCTTACAACGCCTCATACCACTCATCATGTTCCAAGCCGCAAGGATTAGGGCTTGTGTTGCGGAATTTTACCAGCATAGTTCGGCAGCCAGGGTCGGTGGGTTCATCACAATCGGACCAGTGAAAATGCAAGTGCGGAAAATTACCGGTATAACCGGAATTACCACTCAACCCGAGCGTATCGCCCACCTGAATGGTATCGCCAACCGCCACTAGTATACTGTGCTGCTTCATATGACTGTAAGCGGCGGTCGTGCCATCGGCATGCAATATCTTGACGAGGTTTTCATTGCCTAGAACCAAGTCAACACCATCTGGATTATCTGTACGGGTTTCCGACACCACCCCAGTTCTGGCAGCTGTAATGATCGTACCGATTGGCATATCGAAATCGTAAGAGTATTTGTAGGCTCCCTGGTGGCCGCCACAGGGGTTGTTATTGCCCTGATTGACGCGGTAGGATGTGCCGGCGGGGAATGGCAGGGCAAAAGCGGATTCGTCCCATGGTGTAGCGCTGCACTCCAAATCCAAGCCTACTTCGCAGAAGCTGACTTCGTCTTTACAGGACCAACTAAAGAGCAGTGCGAAGCAAAGCAACAACAGCTTCCTGTCTTGCATGATGATTTGATTTATACCCATTACGAAATGATTTGGGAATTGCTCATTGGCTATTGTTGCCCCAGTTGCGTTGTCATTGTCAAGCCTCGCCACAGCTCAGACTGTGTCTACGTTTGTCGCCGTGCCGGCAGCAATACTAGCTCTGTGACAATTTTCCCCAACCACTCCGTGCTGGGTTTAGCATGAATTGGAGGAAAGCTACTCCTTCACTCGACCAGACGCCACAAAGTAAGGGTTGAGCAAATTCTCCTTATTGTAAATGACAGGCAGATCGGTGCCATGTTGCAGCACTTTGCCTCCGGCTTCTTCCAGTACGATCTGTGCGGCGGCCGTATCCCATTCCATGGTGGGAGCAATGCGAGGATAGAGTTCGGCTTCACCGGCAGCTAAAAGGAGTAGTTTAAGTGACGATCCTTTACTGACCAATGCTGGTTCGTTTAAGGCATCAACAAAGGCTTGTGTTTCGTCGTTGAGGTGGCTGCGGCTGGCTACAACGCGTAGACCATTGTCCGTCATCGAAAAGGCATTCGCTGCTAGTGCTTGCGATTGGTCGCCTTTTACCAAATGAGCCCCCAGGTCTTTTGCGGCCCAGTAGAGCTCGTCAAAAACAGGCACATACACTACACCCAGTACCACCCGTTGCTGATGCACCAGAGCAATATTGACGGTAAACTCGCCATTGCGCTTAATAAATTCCTTGGTACCATCGAGCGGGTCAACCAGCCAGTAGTGGTCGTAGTCTTTACGGGTTTCGTAAGGGACTTCCTTGTTTTCTTCGGAAACGATGGGGGCCTGAAAAGAGAGCTTTTCCAAACCGGCGTTGATCACGTCATTCGAAGCTTTGTCTGCACGTGTCAGGGGGCTGTTATCCGCTTTCTGTTCCACACCGAAGTCTTCATTTTCGTAGATATCCATAATGGCCGCGCCAGCCTGGCGGGCGATGGTGGCTACTTCGAGCGCGATCGTTTTATAATCAATCATTAGATTTGCTTTTTGGGGAGGCAAAGGTAAGGAAAGGGAAAATTTTATTTCTCGCGGCGATCGCGGCGGAATTCGCTGCGCCCGCCGCGAGAAACCATCCATATTATTCGCTCAAAGTCGGCAGCGCTACCACAATCCAGCCTTCGCCATCATCGGCGCGGTATTCGTGGATGACTTCAAAGCCTACTTTTTCGTGCGCCCGCAAGGAACGAGTATTGCGTTCGGAAATCTCTGTCACGATGACCGCAAAATGCGGGGCCATACGTACTTGCAGGTCGCGATACAAACCACCAAACACGCCTTGCCCGCGAAATTCCTTGGCGACGCATACCTGGCCCATCAGGATGTAGTCGATGTTCTGCAGCGATTGCCCCTGCCAATGAAGGGTATCCAATAAGGCAAAGAAGTGGGCTAGAATAGTAATCCGATCCTCATAGTCGCGTGTCATCGCCAGGGCATACCCAGCAAGTTGCTCGCCCTCCTTCCCTATCGCATGGCCATAGGGGTCATTCATAGCAGCTAAGGTATCGAGGTCATGCTCCACCGTCAGAAAGCCTTGTTCCAGTGCTTCCTGGGTAGAGATATTTTTCGGAAGGTTTAGTTGTTGCAGGTCAAGAATAGCCTGCAGATCAGCCGTAGTACGGGCTGGGCCAAATGTTACCATAGGCTAAGGCATTATTACCCGTTGAACACAGGCAGGTACGACAGCGCGAAAATCGCCACTGCAACAATAAGTCCGTACATAAAAACGCGATAGCAAATATTCAAATAGCGGTACTTCTTCGCTAACACAATGCCCAAAAAATACAGGTCACGAGTCATCGAGCTGTAGAGAAAGTCATTGTCTTTGATCATCTCCATCATGCCCCAATGAAAATCCGGTAAGGGCATATTGTAGAAGTTACCAAAGAAGAGCAGGTTCGCTCGCTTCTCCTCAATGTCTTTGCGGGTAAACTTCCCTTCGGTCACCTTTGGCTGAGTAGCTAAAATAGCGTACACCAAGGCCGTTAAGCAGACAACCAGTAGAAAGACCGTTGGCAAAATCAACTGCGGTTCAGAGTCGAAGCGCGGCACCAGATTCGCCACCACGATCGAAATAATGATAGCATTAATACTGAGCATGATGTTTGCCTTGTTATCGGCTATCGAACTCAGGTTGACGTGGGTGCGGTACGTGGTACGGTACATCGTTTCGACACCACGCCCCAGATTGAGCTGCTTGACCTCCAGGTCACTAGCCTTTTTTTGGCCTTTCCCTTTGCGCCCTTTCTTTTTCTTTTTCTTCTTATTCTTCCTACGCTCGGCCTGCAATTGATCCAAACTACCTGGCGCTTGATCGGCATGCAATCGGCGACGTTGTTTGAATAATTGTTGGATGTGTCTTTCTTTGCGTTCGTTGAAAAGATCCCGCGCTGTCTGGGTGTGGTACTGGTGGTTGGTCATAAAATCCAACTCAAAATCAACCCACTCCCGGTCCGACATAATGTGATGCTCCAGCAAGGCAATCTCTTGTCGAATGCGGCCGCAACGATCCCAGTAATATTCATTGCCCAAATGAGCCAGATCGGCATCGCGTAAGATTTCCTCTAGCAGGTTGGCCGGCTTCTCCTCTCTGCGAGTAGCACTAATGGCCGCTTGCACCTCCGCAACGCCCTCAGGGTCGTAGTTTTGTGCTTGCAAAAATGCCTCGGCATGCGTAGCACTCCGCTCTTCATGATCCAGGGAGCCTTCGGTATAGCCCGTATCGTGAAACCATGCCGCCAATTGGAGGTGTTCCAATTCCGTTTCCGTTAGATTATAGTGCTCTGCGATCTGTAAACTAGCATGAACTACAAATACCGTATGCTGAAAGTCATGGAATACATACTCTGGTGACAGGCGCTCGGCGAACCAGTCTGAGACATACTTTTCTGCCGCGGCGATCACCGGGCTAACGGACGATTGTTGTAATTGGTCTTCCATTGGACGCGAATTTACAACTTTCATTCTCAAGGTGTAAGAAGGCGTCAAAAAATAAGCATAGGTGAGTTGGATGGGCGAAAATTCACAAAACAACTGAATACTTGGAAGTTGTGTGTTAATTCTTCGTTCATCTTCAGACAAATTACCTATGATTATTTTAGCCCAACTGCTTAGAAGGAATGAGGGATAGAGTTTTGTTTCGGTGTTTCGGTGTTTCGGTGTTGGAGTGTTATGGTGTTGGAGTGTTATGGTGTTATGGTGCTATGGTGTTATGGTATTCAGGTATTTTGGGGTAGTAGTAAATTGACACTCGACTTAAATACTAGAACACTAAAACATCTACCTTTTCCCTTTACTCCGGTTCAAATCCGAAAATTAAATTAAAGCGGCCGTAATTCTGCCAGCGATTTAGTCGAAACCCTTCCTGGTCGAAGCCAAGGCCGTAATCAAAACCAATGGTACCAAACATGGGCAATTGCATGCGGAGGCCGAGGCCAGCAGAACGCTGCACATCAAAGGGATCAAAATTGCCGAGGCTTTTCCAGGCATTACCAGCCTCACCAAAAGCAACCAGATAACCTTTTGCCGAAGGAGTGTTCAGGAATAAATGACGAAGCTCCAAGGTATATTTTGCAAAACTGACGCCTCCACCATTAGCACTACCGGCTACTTCATCCAGATCGTAGCCGCGTAGCGAGAAAATGTCGTTTCCAGCAAAAGCAGCCTGTTGGCTTCCCGTCAAGCCATTCCCACCCAACTCAAAGCGCTCGAAAGGAGGCGCTCCCAGGTTTGGATCATAGCCCGCCAGCCAGCCCATCTTTACGCTCCCTTTCACTGCCCAGCGTTTCCCTAATGGCAGGTAGTGCTCGGCCGTTAAGCGATACTTGTGGTAGGCCAGCCACTCATAAGCTTGCGCCTGATTACCATCACCACTTGCAGGTGTGGCTTCAAAAGGCGGCGTCCACTGTCCCAACAATTGAAGGCGACTGCCACGTCGGGGGAAAAAGAAATCATCCAGGTTTTGGTAGTTCAACTGTAGCTGGAGGTACAAATTATTGAAGCGGCCCGAGTTTAGCGAGCTACCATCATCAAGGTCAATATCCAATAGCCGATTCAGGCGAATGTGCTGGTAACCTAGTTCACTCTGCAAGGTCCAGCCGCCCCGCCCCCAAGGCAAGCGACGACCCAGGCTGATCTGCCCGCCTGTAACCGTTAGTGATTCTAAATTGTCCAACGAATCCCGGTCGGTATAGCGCTGATGGAATGCGCCGATGGATAGAGATTGCGGTCGGCCATTAAGCCAAGGTTCCGTAAAACTGAAATTGTAGCCTTGGTAGGAAGAACCACTCGACTGGGCACGTATACTGAGGCGTTGGCCATCTCCCTGGGCGCCTTTCAAGCCCTCTTCCAGTAGGCCTCGCAACGAGAAGTTGTTAAAGCTAAACCCTAGGGTACCAATCAGGCCACTCCCCGTAGAGCTTCCAGGGTTGATACTCGCTGATAGTTCAAAAAGGTCGTTGCGCACTTCTTCCAATACATAAGTGATGGCTACTTCGCCGGAAGCCGGATCAATATCCGTTTGCACTTCGATCGTTTCCGGGCGAAAATACCCCATAGCGCCTAGTGCCCGTTGGGACCGGATAAGATCCTCACGGCTAAAAGGTTTCCCCGGTTGTGTATATAGTTCACGGCGAATGATCTCCTCGCTGGTGCGATCGTTACCTTCAATATGTACCGCGCTAATCAAAGCAACGGGGCCTTCTACCAATCGGATTTCTAAATCAATACTATCTCCTCGCAAGCCTACCTCCACAGCATCAGCCTGGAAAAATAAGTGACCATAATCCATGTATAAGGAGCTAATGTCTACTTGCTCCGGGTCAAATTGCAGGCGCCGCTGGAGTCGTTCCCGGCTAAAGGGTTCTCCAGGCGCTATGCCAAGCATCTCCGCAAGAAAAGCTTCCTCGTATTTGCGTGCACCGCGCCAGCCAATGGTTCCAAAATAATAGGGCCGGCCTTCCTCAATGCTTATTGACCAGTGCCAGCGACGGCCCTCTTCGGTGATCTCATCAGCGGTGATTTTGACATCCGCATAACCGTGATTTTGGTAGTGCGCCATCAAAGCTGCTATCGTGGCTGCAAAGAACTCCTCCGTTGGACGAACACTAGCCAGCCGCAAGCGCGGCACGCCCATCGCCTTTTGCAGTTGGTGATCGCTGAAATGCGTGTTGCCGGTAAAAATCAGTTGTCCCAGCACGGGCTTTACACTATCAAGTATCGCTAGTTGTAGCTTAACCTCCTGGGTGCTGGTATCAACTTGAACATCTAATTGATACTGGTCGAAAGGAAGATTTTCTTCTACCAGGCGATCTTCAATGAGCTGGCGCAAGGTCTGTTCGCGGCCTGCGAGCCAGTAGCTTCCGGTAGGAACATAGGCTTGCAGGAACGTTTGCCAGGCTTTCGTCTTTCGTTTATTCAAACCACTTAACTCAATACTACTCACTCGTGGCGCTTCTGTCACTTGGATTTCTAACCAGATCAGGTCTTGCTCCCGTCTCGTCTCATGGATCTGAACGTCTGAGAAGAGCCCCTGTGCCAATAAGCGGCGGATAGCTAAAAGTGTCTCCGTCCCCGGCACGGTCAGTTTATCACCTATACCTAAACCACTCAATTGGCGGATCGCTACCGCATCGGTGCTTTGACAGCCTTTTACATCAATTCGTACTACTTCGAAGGTGGTGGGATCCGTCAGCTGGCTCCAGGCAGGCGTAGCAAGTCCCTGTAGTAGCAGAGCTACTAAGAGTATCGTCATTCGCATACTTTAGTCGATTTCCTAAAGGACGCTGGAAACGAGCATTCGGTTGGTATGGCTCGGAATTACTTTACCCAAACTGTCTTGATGTTGGCAAACTCCCGGATGCCAAAATGCGATAGCTCACGACCATAGCCGCTCACCTTAATGCCGCCGAAAGGTAGGCGTGGGTCAGACTTGACCAAACCATTTACAAAGCAACTACCCGCCTCTAATTCATCGGCTGCAATGCGCTCGCCCCGCTCCAGGTCGCCGGTAAATACGGCCGCGCCGAGGCCAAAGTCAGTATCATTCGCAATGCGGATTGCCTCTTTTTCATCCGCCGCCTTGAATACAGCGGCTACCGGCCCAAACAGTTCTTCTTCGTAGGCAGGCATTCCAGGCTGAATGTCGGTAAGGATCGTCGGTGGATAATAAGCGCCGGGGCCCTTCGGGATAGCACCCCCTAAGACACACTGTGCGCCTTTTTCTACACTTCGAATTACCTGTTCATGTAACTCGTCGCGCAGATCGGCACGTGCCATTGGCCCTACACTTGTCGCTTCCTGGAGCGGGTCGCCGAGAATAGCCGCAGCCATCTTGGCTCGAAAGAGCTGAAGAAATTCCTCATAAACCGATTCCACCACCAAGAATCGTTTTGCGCCGATACAACTCTGCCCAGAATTTAGCAAGCGGCTTTGGGTACACACTGCTGCCGCTTGTTCCAAATCGGCATCTTCCAGGATCAGGTAGGCATCACTACCGCCTAATTCCAGGACTGTTTTCTTGATCCGCTGTCCAGCTCGGGCGGCTACAGCACTGCCCGCTTTTTCGCTCCCGGTGAGGGTGACTGCCCTAACCGCAGGATGATCAATGACTTGCTCCACACTACTAGACGGAATCAGTAGATTAGTAAAGACTCCTTCCGGGAAGCCGGCCTTGCGAAAGATGTCCTCGATCGCTTTGCCACAACCCGGCACATTCGACGCATGTTTTAATAAGCCAACATTGCCCGCCATCAAGGCCGGCGCTGCAAACCGAAAGACTTGCCAGTACGGAAAATTCCAAGGCATGACCGCCAAAACAACCCCTAGTGGTGCATAGCGCACATAACTTCGGCTGGCATCTGTTGCGATATGTTCATCAGCCAGGAAGCCCGCTGCTTGTTCGGCGTAGTATTCGCATACCCAAGCGCATTTGTTTATCTCGGCCCGCGATTGCTGGATGGGCTTGCCCATCTCCATCGTGGCTACCACTGCTAATTCTTCCCGCTCCTCCCGCAACGCCTTAGCCGCGTTTAGCAGCAAGCGACTGCGCTCATCAAAGGTGGTGCGACGCCACTCTTGATAAGACTGCGATGCTTGTTCGATACGCGACTTTAATTCGTCACTTGATAATGATTCATAGGTTCCTATCACCTTCCCATCCACAGGGTTAATAGCCTTCATTTGCATAAGGTAGCATTGTCTATGGTGAAGGTAAGGTAACGCAAGAAAAATGCGCCGCTTCATGAGCGACGCCTTCCTAATTCATTTGGTTCGGGGACAGAACCTATAGATTTATGATAATTCAAACGTAATGGGCAAGCGAAAACATCGTGCGAACGGGCGGCCATTCAAGCGAGCCGGCTCCCAGCGCGGCAACTGACTAACAGCAGCAATAGCCGCTGAGTCGCAAGCTGAACCCAAGGATTCTACAATTTCCGCCACCTGGGCTCGTCCACTTTCATCTATTTCTACCATTAGCCACACCGTACCTTCAATCCCAAATTCTTTCGCCTCAGCTGGATACGCTAAGTACTCCTTTAGCGACTGTAATAAGGCACAACGACCGCCGGGAAAACGAGGCATCAAGCAGGTTAGAATAGACATGGCTTAAGGGTTTTACTAGCCCAAAGATGTGCCTATTCTAAGCTTGCTTTCCACTTAGATGTTTCCAACTCACACAAAGCCGGAGTGAAATGCGAATATCCGGATGTCAGCCATTTATCGCTTTACTGCGAAAGCACGGCTCTCTACTGATTTCCCATCGGTAATTCGAACCGTATACATTCCAGCAGGCAATCGGGTCAAGTTGATTGACCGCTGGAAGGTGCCCATACCTACATCGATGAACTGCGCATAATGCAGCTGCTTGCCCATGGCATCCAGTAATTCTATTTCCAATCGATCAGCTGGCTCGCTTATCTCCAAGCTAACTTCCAGAAACTCACTGGCCGGATTAGGATAAAGTACTAACTCAAAGGGATGCCGAAGCTGGCTACGCCAATCATCAATGTTCCCTCGACGAGCGGTGGTTTCTACTACCCTGCTCGTTTGGGCCAGCGCATTTTCGCAATCGGTGAATTCATCATCATTGAGCAAAAAGAAGCGCAGGGCCTGGGCATTATTGGAAAAATCATACTCCGGCACGGTCATCTCATCGTTCGCATTGGCGATCAGAAAGTAAGTCCCTGTGGCCTGCGCCGACGATATACTGAAGGTGTGAGCAAATTCGCCGTTTGCCGAAAATGATTCAACGAATAGATCGTCTACATCCAGTCGACTATCTTCTGAAAGGTAAAGCCCCACCTCAGAAGTTGTTCCAGCCGATACGCCGTTCACACGGCCTACGATGGTCACTGGTGCTTCGCCTAATACAAAGCCAGGTGACGACAAATCCATCATACGGTGATCCGCACGGTTTTCGCGCAGGTTAAAGAAGCGAAATGCCAGGTTATTCTCTTCATTGTATTCCTCGGAAGATTCGTCGCCATCAGCCATAAGGACCAAATAGCGATAACCATAGTTAGTCATACTTGGCAGTGGTAATGCGTGGTAGAGTTCATGTTGCTCACCTGGTTCCAAAGGGGGCACACCGGCCTGCCCTAAAAAAATATCATTGGTTGAGAATTCAGCATCTACCGACAAATAGTAGTGCAGGCGTGTACTAGGACTACTTGCTCCGCCGCGATTCTCTACCGTAGCCCAGGTTCGAATCGGCTGCCCGGGATAAAAAGCCAGGGTTTCGTAATGGTTGTGTAGTAAATTTCCAAGGCGTGCGTTGGTCACCAGGAGGTCTGCCTCGTCATTAGGTGTAGCGTGAATACGAATACGCCGCGAGGCGACATTGGTGCCAAGATTATAGACGCCCCAGCGCGCAGGCTCGTCTACCGAGGTTTCGTTGGCAATTGAAATTAGGTAATACTCACCATCGGCTACGTTAATGGGTACCATAAAACTGGCACTAAGGTCAAGGTAACTCGCCAGTTCTATCCCTGCATACGATACTGTACTGCTCAGTGCTATATCTTCCCGATCAAAATACGGATCGGCAGAAAGGAATAAGTTCCAGGCGATGGGTTCGCCTGCAGCTCGGTTCAAGTCGCTCTTAACACGTACCTGGGCCGTGATTATCTCCCCCGCCGCAGCTTCGTCAGGAGCCGTGATTGAGGTAATGATTAAACAACTCTCCAAGCTGATCATGAAAACAAGGCCAAGCAATATGAATACTAAAGGGTACAAGGGTGTTACGTTTTTCATGGCGTTGAATTTTGGCAAGGGAATCCCCAGGCGCAGACTGCACCGGCGATACTCTTGATGAAAGAAAAATTGGTTGCTTGGGGAAAGGGGAAAGAAAAAAGATGGTGTAAAGATGCTGGAACTGCCTATTCTCGGGCAACACCAGATTTAGGTAATCTGCTGATATTGTGCAGGATATCGGCATTCACCAAAAATGAGGAGGGAGCTTCGTCTAAATTGGTGAGGTAGCCTCTTTCGGGTAGGCAAAAAAAAGAGGCACTCCAAGGAGCGCCTCTACGACTTCAAAAAGTATATGGGATGATCAATAGTCTTGAGTAGTTTGGATCATCAGCTTTCAATTTGGCTTTCTGACAAGCTCGCCATACGCAGCAAGTCGTCAGAAAGCCTTGGTTTTATGGGGTATCAAACCTTACGATTCAAAGATGAAGGAAAATGCCTGGCCGCAGCCCTCTCATTGTTCCACAATGGTGGACTATTGTTGCGACCTGGCATTTCCTACTTTCTGCTTCCCTGTTGGGTTAACCCAGGGAGCAGCTCAGTTAAAAATATGGAGACGGTTCCCGTAGCAGGGACACCGGACATCTCATTCATTTTGCCATCAACCAGGACGTAATAAACCTCGCCCGGCACTAAGCCATCTAATTGGAGCATCGAACTCCGATCAGAAAGTAGATTCATACCACGAGTAGGTTGATCGTCATTAATCCCAATTAAGTGAAAGGTACTGTAGTCGCTACAGTCACCAACCGAGAATACCGCTAGTTCAGTATCAAAATCCGAGCCCGACAAATTGACTTCAACGGCACCAGATACAGGTGCAGTAAAGCTGTACCAAAGGGAATTATTGATGGCTCTTGGGGAAGTCGACAACCAACCGCCAGCGCCCAGCAGTGCATACTCCTGTGGGGTAAACCCGGCTCTCTTATTGGACATAAAATCAGGCGGAACATCTAGCAACAAGCTGGTCGCCCGACAAGCCTGGTCATTTGCTGGAGATTGCGCACGCAACATATTAAAGGCGAAGCTCACAAAAATGAGTACCAGTAGGTATTTAACTAAGGTTGGATTCTTCATAACATTACATGGGATTTGATTGATACAAAAGTAGCGGTGATCCCGATGGCCGTTGTCAACTATTGTTGCGAAATGGTGGAGAAGTGTTCCAAAATTAGCAGGAAGAGGAGGGTTGATACTGCTATAATAAAAAAGGAGGGGTTCTAAGAACCTCTCCTGATAATAGAAAACTAAACCCCAGTTATAAGTCTTTACGGCTTGCCCAGTTGGCTTACCGATTATTTCTAGGTCAAAGATGAAGGCTTTCGCCAAAACCGATTCGTACTAATGTTCCAAGAAGGTGGACTATTGTTCCAAAGGTAGGCGAATCGTAAATTCGGTAAACTGTCCTTCCTGGCTATCAACTTCAACCGTGCCATTATGTAGTTGCACAATGGCATCGTAGGTGATGGAAAGTCCTAGGCCTGTATTCCCTTCTCCGGTCGGCTTGGTCGTGAAGAATGGGTGAAAGATCTCTTCCTGAACTGCTTTCGGAATACCAGGGCCATTATCCCGGATGCCAATCTTGACCCATTCACCATCCCGCTCGGTAGAAACCGAAAGGGTTGGCTTTTCATTGGTGGTCCCTTGTTGCTGCAAGGCGTAACAGGCATTATTGAAAATATTCAAGAAAGCTCTTCCCAGGTCTTGCGGCACTGCCTTCAGCGAAGGTAAATCGGCCTGTAAATCATCTTCTATAGTCAAGTTGAAAGATGCATGTGTTGAGCGAAAGCCATGATAGGCAAGGTGAAGGTTATCCAGCAGCAACTTATTGATATCCAATACTTCCCGTTGTCCTTTATCGCCCCGGGCATGGGCCATCATACTGCTCACAATTCGATCGGCACGCTGACCATGTTGTAAAATATCCGCAGCATTTTGTTTGAGGTCCCCGACGATTTCTTCCATCAGGCCGTAGTTGTCGTTACTCAGCCGCTCTTTCTGCTCCACCAATGATTCTTCCAACTCTGTGGCTAGTTCCCGCGAGCCCTCCGCAAAGTTATTGACGAAATTCAGCGGGTTCTTGATCTCGTGAGCAATGCCGGCAGTCATTTGCCCCAAAGTGGCCATCTTTTCCTGTACCATCATTTGGCGCTGCATGCTTGCCTTTTCTTCGGCCTGGGCACGTTTCAAGCGATAATTGCGCAGCATGAGGAAAATGATCAAGGCACTGGCTACTAAACCAGCTGCCAGTAATATCTGCCAAAAACGCTGCCGCCGCAATTGGTCATTCACCTCTAGCAAGTCGTTTCGTTGCTGGCTGAGTTCCAGCTCCTGCTTAATTGACTCATTTTCTAGCTGTAGCAAGTTATTCTCTAACATTGTTTTCTCGCGATCCAAACGGGCAACCTCAGCTTCTCGTTCTAGTTTTTCCTCACGAGTCAGGTTGAGCTCCTGCTCAATCAGGTCGTTGGTCGTCTCCAGGCGTTGCAAGGCATTCTCTGTTCCTTCGTACTCTTGCTGAAGCGTATTTAATTCCGAAGAGGCTTGATCGAGCTGGATACTCTTCGCCAAATTGTCGTAGGCTAATTGAGCCTCCGCTAACTTATTCTTGCGATTGAATTGCCGGTAAATATCAACCATCAGGCTCAATCCTTGCAATTCAGCAGACCGGTCATTGATCCGTTTAGCAGCCGCCATCCCCGTTTCGGCAAAGCGAACTGCCGCACGCATATTGCGATCTTTCTTTTCAAAATTGGCCAGGATATACGCACTAGCGATCTCGCCTCTGGAATAGCTGATCTGCTGGCTCAAATTCAAAGCATCATTCGCCAACACTTTTGCTTGGGCAAAGGCCGTATCGCGAATGCGCCAGCTGAACGTATTGAGCTGATCGATGCGGGCACGCACCTGGGCATTAGAAGCCTGTGTACTAGAATTGACGTCTCCCGTCTGTCCCCACCCTAGCGATGAGACCAGTGTAACGAGAAGGAAAATGGTAAAGATGACTCGCATACCAGGGATGTTATACCCATTACGAAATGATTTGGGAATTTCTCATTGGCTATTGTTGCCCCCAGCTGCGTTGTCAAGCCTCGCCACAGCTCAGGCTGTGTCTACGTTTGCCGCCTTGCCGGCAACAACACTAGCTGCGTGATAATTTCCCCCAACCACTCCGTGCTGGATTTATAATTGTACGGCCCGGCTCAAACGACAAAAACCCTGTCTCAGTAAAGGACAGAGCGAGAATCAATTGAGGCTCAGAACAAAAGAAAGCAAAAAGCAACAAAAAAAACCTCCTCCGACTGTTTTTGTGGGCCAAAGCTTTAGTAGGTTTTGTTCCACAAAATTGGCCAGGGAGCCTAAAAAGGAAAACCCGGCACCAGCATCTCAAGGGGGAAAGAAGACCAGCGCCGAGGTTATCCAGTTCACTTAAAAGACTGTACCAATACTGTTGACGATTGTACTGTTTGGGTTAAGAGCTGTTCACGGCATTGCACAGACATGGGATTATAAATGGTTATTGGGGTTTCGGTTCTTTGGGATAATGCTTGCTTGGGATAATGGTTGTTTGGGGTGCGAAATCCGCTTTCAGCTACAAGGGGTTTTAAGGGGGTGTCAAACGATTGTCTTAATGGGGTTTCTCTTAAGTACAGCACAAAGATGCAGGCCTTTTCACCACTGGGCGTGCCGATATGTTGCCGAATGGTGGACTATTGTTGCAAAATGACCTAAAGGCAAAGAATTCATGCGAATCAAGGGCTATACCGACAACAAAGTGGTTTCGCTTCATGGCTGCTGCACTGTGGGAAAACCCAAATCGCTTTAGTCGGTATAAATGCAATGTGCGACCTCTCCGAGGTCGTACAACACAGGATTGTTTGATACTAGAGAGGTAGGATTTCTCCGAAATCCAGCGCAATAGAATAGATTCGGACCTCATAGAGGCCCTACATTGCTAGAGCTCCCACAAAAATGCCTGATCCGACCTCGGAGAGGTCGCACTTAGCCCTTGATTCACGTGATTCTATTGCCAGAACGGCAAAAACAGGCTAACGGGTTGACAAAATCTACCCTCATCCTTGCTTGCGGAAACTATTAGGCGATTCGCCAAACTCACCGGAGAAGGTGCGAGAGAAGTATTTCGGATCCTTAAAACCTACTTCGTAGGAGATCTGGGAGATATTCAGGTCGGTCGTTTGCAAGAGTTCTTTGGCTCGCTGCAA
>SPJK01052630.1_pt1 | contig 22075 bp, 17 predicted proteins | sample 3741771 | NCBI WGS metagenome assembly SPJK01 (sample SAMN10925997, study PRJNA522277) | cold seep metagenome | isolation source: Elba SIP-enriched marine methane seep metagenome, extraction at timepoint T2 | place: Italy: coast of Elba, Mediterranean Sea
GACTATCCGGTAATAGATGCTTAAAAGGCAGGTCGCCGACTTGAAAAAAGGCATTCTTGATTGAGCGAATTTGTAAGCGTAGGCTGATTCTGTTGGGCTTATTCATGGGTTACGATTGCTTCTTTGGACAGGGGGTTATCCATTCAATTATACCCAACAAAATGGCAAGTCTTAAGTCTAAATATATTGCGTAATTCTTTGTAATTCAGTTGGTTAATTATCCACTGGACGCGGTATTAGTATATAAGGCGTTGCGCGCAAAGGTATCGCAATCAAATGGAATCAGGCATTTTTCAGCGGCAATCAGCGCTGATTGACTGTAGAAGTTTAAAATCGGCGGCGTATCAATATAAATATGATCAAAGCCTTCCAGTCTTTCCAGGGCCTCTCTTAATTTAAATATTTTATAACGAGAGTCCAGTCGACTTTGCAAGCCTTCTAAATCGGGGTGCGCAGGAATGACATATAAATTGGGAAAAGGCGTTTCATGGATTACATCGTCCAGCGTTTCTTTGCCGCCGCCGAATAATCCCAAGCCTAGACAGCTTTTAAAGAAATTTGCGATTGTTTTGTCGGGATCTTCGAACTTTTCACCCAATAAATATTGGGTGGAATTGGATTGAATATCCAGATCTATTACCAGTGTTTTTTTGCCTTCAACCGCGCTAATGGCGGCTAAATTACAGGTAATAGTCGATTTTCCGACACCGCCTTTTTGATTGAAGATGACCCTGCGCATGTTTTCCTCATAAAATCATATCGTTAAAATAAGAATTATCTAGTTTTACGGCATGAATATCAACAACGTTTGTAAGATTTTCCGCCACATTCCGGACAATCGGGGATGACGCTGGTGGATTTAAAAGCGATTTGCTTGCCGCATGCATCGCATGAAAAGGTTCCGGGGCCGGTAATTTGTCCGCTTGAGTAAGGATGGTATTTCTTTGCTTGAGTGGCTATTTTTGCTAATTCAATGCGGGTTTTGTCGGCGACGCTTAAGAAGGTGTCTTTGGCGAAATTTTCCAGTAATTCTAAATCAAATTTCAGCCATTCAGTTAACGAGTCATCATCTTCTACCGGCGAATTGGCGGCATGCTCTATATCACGCATAACATAATGGCCGATGGCGTCCAGTTCTTCCTGGGTCAATTCTTGTAAATGACCGCCGAGTTCACTGGTTTTTTCTTTGGCGGCTTCCAATGCATCGGCCACCGAATAGAGGGTGTCGTCCATCACTTCATACATATGTTCCATCAAACGATTATAGGCTTCTATTAATTTATTGTCGCTCATACCAGTCTCCTGTAAATCAAACTTTAGATTTATCCTTGTGTAAGGTATTCTACACGCTTTTGACCGGTAAAAGACGAGCAGGATGGAAGAAAATTACAAACCATTAGAAATTGAGCAACAAGTTCAGCAAAATTGGCATGAATCAGCCGTTTTTAAGGCCGACGAAGCATCCGATAAAGAAAAATATTATTGTCTGTCCATGTTTCCCTATCCCAGCGGCAAATTGCATATGGGGCATGTTAGAAATTATACAATAGGGGATGTTTTAAGTCGTTTTCAACGTATGCTGGGTAAAAATGTCATGCAGCCTATGGGATGGGATGCTTTCGGCTTACCGGCTGAAAACGCGGCGATGCAGAATAATGTACATCCGGCCGATTGGACGCATGACAACATTAATTATATGAAGGATCAGCTCAATCGATTGGGGTTTGCTTATGACTGGGATCGGGAATTAGCGACTTGCGATGCCGAATATTTTCGTTGGGAGCAATGGTTCTTCTTAAAACTGTTGGAAAAAGGTCTGGTATACAAAAAAGTATCGCCGGTTAATTGGTGTCCGAATGATCAAACGGTTTTAGCTAATGAGCAGGTGATTGAAGGCTGCTGTTGGCGCTGCGATACGCCTGTGGAAAAAAAAGAGATTTCTCAGTGGTTTCTTAAAATTACCGCTTATGCCGATGAGTTGCTAAAGGACTTGGATGCTTTGGATGGCTGGCCGGAGCAGGTGAAGACGATGCAAGCCAATTGGATCGGTCGTTCAGAAGGTTTGGAAATGGATTTTGCAGTTGATGGGCGGGATGAAGTTATCCCCATTTATACGACTCGACCGGATACCTTGATGGGAGTGACCTATGTGGCGATTGCTGCGGAGCATCCCTTGGCGCTGGAGGCGGCGGAAAAGAATTCGGATATTGCCGCATTTATAGAAGAATGTCGAGTGATGGAAACTTCCGAAGCGGCGATGGAAACTATGGAGAAGAAAGGGATTGATTCCGGTCTGAAAGCGGTTCACCCTTTATCAGGCGAGTTGGTGCAAGTCTGGATTGCCAATTTTGTTTTGATGGGGTATGGCACCGGTGCGGTGATGTCAGTACCGGGGCATGATCAACGTGATTATGAATTCGCGAAAAAATACGACATTCCGATTAAACAAGTCATTTTCTCTGCTGATGGCGCAGACGATGATATTTCCGAAACAGCATATACGGAAAAAGGCGTATTAAAGAATTCGGCGGAATTTGATGGCTTGGATTTTAAGCAAGCTTTCAATGCGATTGCCGATGCTTTAGAAAAACAACAGAAAGGTCAGCGTAGAACCAATTTCAGGTTGAGAGATTGGGGGGTATCCAGACAACGTTATTGGGGGACGCCGGTGCCGGTCATTTATTGCGATGATTGCGGCATGCAAGCAGCTCCTGAAGACAGTTTGCCGATAGAATTGCCGCGTGATGTGGTGTTGGATGGTTCCCAATCGCCCTTGGCTGCGCACCCGACTTTCTCTCATGTTGATTGTCCAAGCTGCGGTAAAGCTGCGCAAAGAGATACCGATACTTTTGATACCTTTATGGAGTCTTCCTGGTATTTTGCGCGTTATGCCGGCGCCAGCGATACTGCGATGGTTTCCGAAGAAGCCAATTACTGGTTGCCTGTGGATCATTATATCGGCGGTATTGAACATGCTATTTTGCATCTTTTATATGCGCGTTTTTATACCAAATTAATGCGCGATGAAGGTTTGTTGAAAGTTGATGAGCCGTTTAAAAACTTGTTGACTCAGGGCATGGTGTTGAAAGACGGCGCTAAAATGTCCAAATCTAAAGGTAATACAGTTGATCCTCAGGCTTTAATTGATCAATACGGCGCTGATACTGTGCGTCTGTTTATTATGTTTGCTGCACCGCCTGAGCAATCGTTGGAATGGTCTGATAGCGGCGTGGAAGGCGCTTATAAATTTTTAAAACGCTTATGGCGTCAAGTTTATTTACATGTCAATAACACTGCCGCGACAGGCGAACTAGATAAAGCAAGTTTGACGGATGCTCAAAAAGCGCTGCGTAGACAACTACATCAAGCCTTAGCCAAAGTCACTGATGACTTAAATCGTCGTTATACATTCAATACGGCGATTGCCGCTAATATGGAATTAATCAATGCCTTATCCAAGTTTGACGATGATAGTGAGAACGGATTAGCCGTGAAACAAGAGGCATTGGAAGTGATTGTGTTAATGTTGGCGCCGATTATTCCGCATATTTGCGAACAGTTATGGCGTGAGCTTGGCCATACTGATGATATTGTGACTGCAAGCTGGCCGGTTGTTGATGAACAGGCTTTGCAGCAAGATAGTCTGCAAATTGTCGTACAAGTTAACGGTAAGCTGCGCAGTAAGTTGAATGTGTCGGTGGCGGCGGGTAAAGATGAAGTTGAGGCTTTGGCTTTAGCTGATGACAATATTCAAAAGTATATTGCCGATAAGCCGGTCAAAAAGGTGATTGTCGTGCCTAAAAAATTAGTTAACATCGTCGTTTAAACGTAGTGGGTAGCTGTAAGTGATGAAAATAAAACACTTGTTGATAATGTTGTCCGCAATCTTTTTGTTGTCGGCTTGCGGCTACCATTTGCGAGGTTCGCAATACGAAACCGGGCAGGTCAAAAAAATCGCCTTGTTGAATGCTTCCGGGCCTTTGCATCGACAAATGCAATTAACTCTGCGCTCTATCGGCGGGCAATTGTTGGATAAGGCTGACAATGCCGAGGTCGTGGTTTATGTGAATCATGAGAAAATGGATAGGCGGGTGTTGTCGATCAGCTCGGTTGGCAAAGCGAATGAATTTGAGCTGATTTATCGACTCAATTATTCAATGCTGGATACACAGGGAAAACCTTTGTTAGAGTCTGCTGAAATGGAAATTTATCGTGATTATTTCAATGATCAGGAAGATATTCTGGCGAAAAATAATGAAGAGTTGATTATCCGTGAAGAAATGTATCGTCAGGCGATTCGCACCTTGTTTGCTAAGGCGCGGGCGGTATTAAGGCAATAAGATTTCTTAAACTTTATCCAAAATGAGTTCCAGCACCATTTTGCTGCCGAAATAAGCCAGTAATAGTGATGTAAAGCCGATTAATGTCCATTGAATAGCGGTTTGTCCTCGCCAACCATAGCGGAAGCGACCATAGATCAAGGCGCTGAAAACCAGCCATGCGATGATGGATAGCACGGTTTTATGCGCTAGATGCTGAGCGAATAAATCTTCAATAAAAATAAAGCCGGTTGCCAGGGAAACGGTGAGAAAAGCGATGCCGGCGATAATTAATTGAAATAACAACGATTCCATGGTTTGCAACGGCGGCAGGGTCAAAATGATTTTGCGCGGCGGATGTTTTCTCAGCTGTTGTTCTTGAACGGCCAGGAAAATGGCCTGTAATGCCGCCACGTTGAGCAGGCTGAAAGCAATGATTGAGCTGAAAATGTGACTGCTTAATTGCCAGTTATTGGTTTGCAAAGACTGACCGACAGAAGGAATGAACATAGAGAAGGCCAGCATTGCTAAGCTTATAGGGAAAATAACTACGCCCATTTTTTCGATGGGCTTGCTGAGGCTGACCGATAAAATCAACAAGGCGATGATGGCTGACAGGGTTGAACCCATGCTGTAAAAGCTAAAGTCAAAATGCTTGATTTGTAACGAAACGCCGACGATATAGCCAATATGTAAAACCACCGCAGCCCAGCCCGGCAGGGTGGCGAATGATCGTGACTTTTCTTTTTTGATATCAATAGCTAATAAAATGATACTGCTGAAATAGCAGGTTAACGACAGTATCCCAATGATTTTAAGAGCCATAGTGATTAAAATAAAATAATAAAAAGAACTTGAATCATCATATGGTAATATATTCGGTCAAATTGTTATAGGGTAAAGGCTCTGTATTGCCTCATTTATAAAGTAAAAAATCGATATGTTTGATAATTTAACTGATCGCCTTGGCGGCACATTAAAAAAAATAAAAGGTCAGGGGCGTCTGACCGAAGATAATATTAAAGACACAATGCGCGAAGTGCGCATGGCGTTATTGGAAGCAGATGTCGCATTGCCAGTTGTCACCGAGTTTATTGAACAGGTTAAAGTCGGCGCTTTGGGACAAGATGTGCAGACCAGCTTGAATCCCGGTCAGGCTTTTCTAAAAGTTGTTCAGGCTGAATTGGTGAAAGTGATGGGGGAAGCCAATGAGGCGCTGAACCTTAGAACCAATCCGCCTGCGGTGATTTTGATGGCGGGCTTGCAGGGGGCGGGTAAAACCACCACTGTTGCCAAATTGGGTCGTTATCTTAAACAGAATGAAAAGAAAAAAGTCGGGGTGGTTAGCGCTGACGTATATCGACCGGCAGCGATCAAGCAATTGGAAACTTTGGCGAATGATCAAGAGTTGATGTTTTTCCCCAGTGAGGCGACTGAAAACCCGGTTGACATTGTCAACAGAGCGATTGATGCCGCCAAGCGCCAATTTATGGATGTGTTGATTGTCGATACTGCGGGTCGTTTGCACATCGACGATGAAATGATGGGCGAAATAAAAGCATTGCATGCCGCAGTGAATCCGATTGAGACATTATTTGTTGTCGATAGTATGACCGGGCAGGATGCGGCGAATACCGCCAAGGCGTTTCATGACGCCTTGCCTTTGACCGGGGTGGTGTTAACGAAAGCCGACGGTGACGCGCGCGGCGGGGCGGCGTTATCGATACGTCAAATTACAGGTAAGCCGATTAAATTTATCGGGGTCGGCGAAAAAGCCGATGCGCTGGAGCCTTTCCATCCTGATCGTATCGCTTCCCGTATTCTCGGCATGGGCGATATGTTGTCGCTGATTGAGGAAATTGAACAAAAAGCCGATAAGAAAAAAGCCGATAAGCTAGCCAAAAAAATAAAGAAAGGCAAAAGCTTCGATATGAATGATCTGCGGGATCAGTTGTTGCAAATGCAAAATATGGGCGGCGTCGGCGCAATGATGGATAAATTACCCGGCATGAATGAAGTGCCGCAGGACATGAAAGATAAAGTAGACGATAAGCATTTGGCTAGGCAGATTGCTATTATTAATTCGATGACCAGGCAGGAGCGTAAATTTCCGGATTTGATTAAAGGTAATCGTAAAAAACGTATTGCCGTCGGCGCCGGGCAGGAATTGCAGGACGTTAACCGTATTCTCAAGCAGCATAAAATGATGCAGAAAATGATGAAACGTTTTACCAAAGGCAATATGTCGAATATGGTCAGGGGTATGAAAGGCAATATGCGCGGAATGCGGATGTAATGGGTAAACTTTTCGCCTTCTTAAATCTTTACAGGCGAGAAGAAAAATAATTTTTTCTTCACAAATTCTAAAATTCGCGTAAAATAGTCTGATTACGTTTTTGATTATAGTTATAAAGGTATTTTAATGGTCTCCATTCGTTTAGCTAGAGGTGGCGCGAAAAACCACCCTTTTTATCATGTTGTTGTGACTGATAGCAGAAACAGTCGTGATGGTCGTTATATCGAGCGCCTCGGCTTTTTTAACCCGTTTGCAACTGGCGGTGAAGAAAAATTACGCTTGGATATCGAGCGTATTGAATATTGGAAATCCAATGGCGCTCAGCCTTCTGAACGCGTTGCAAAATTAATCAAGGATGCTGCCAAAGCCGTTGCGGCTTAATTAGAGGTTGTGCAGGATCTTGATTTAATCAACGTTGGCGAAATTTCCGGCGTCTTCGGCGTTAAAGGATGGTTAAAAATCTATTCTTTTACTCAGCCTAGAGAAAATATACTGCAATATACCGATTGGTATTTGCAAAAAGGAAGTCAGCGAAAAACCGTCAAATTAATTGACGGGAAACGCCAAGGTAAATTAGTGGTTGTCGCTGTTGAAGGCGTGCAAGATAGGGATGATGCGGCGTTGTTATCCGGATGGCAGATTCTGATAGATAGGAAGCAATTGCCGGAGCCGGAGCAAGGCGAATACTATTGGGCTGATTTGGTCGGATTGAGCGTGGAAACGCAGAATGGCGAAGCATTAGGCTTAGTGGATCATTTGCTGGAAACCGGCGCCAATGATGTGTTGGTCGTTAAAGACGCAGAGCGTGAACGGTTGATACCATTTTTACAAGAACAGACGATTGTAGAGATTGATCTGGATGCGAAATTGCTGGTTGTCGACTGGGATCCTGATTTTTAGGCGGCGTTGTGCAGTTTGATGTCATCAGCTTGTTTCCTGAGATGGTTAAAACGGCGGCAGCAACCGGCGTGACGGGGAAAGCAATAGAAAAAGGGTTGTTGCAATTAAGCGTTTGGAATCCTAGAGATTATACCCATGACGTTCATCGCACGGTAGACGATAGGCCTTATGGAGGCGGTCCGGGAATGGTGATGAAGTTTCAGCCGTTGTTGGACGCTGTAACGGATATAAAGCGGGCGCGGCGAGAGCAAACATCTAAAGTTGTTTATTTAAGCCCTCAAGGGCGGGTTTTGAATCAAGCTCTCTTGGAAGAAGCGAGTCGTCTTGATAATCTGGTATTGGTGGCCGGGCGTTATGAAGGGCTGGATGAAAGGATTATCGACGCAGCTTGTGATGATGAATGGTCTTTAGGCGATTATGTGATCAGCGGTGGTGAATTGGCGGCGCTGGTTGTGATTGATGCGGTCAGCCGATTGATTCCCGGTGTATTGGGGCATCAATTGTCGGCAGTGCAGGATTCCCACTTCAATGGTTTATTGGATTGTCCGCATTATACGCGACCTGAAAAAAGCGAGTTAGGCGATGTTCCGCAGGTGTTGCTGTCTGGCAATCATGCGGAAATAGAAAAATGGCGTATGAAGCAAGCCTTGGGGCGAACCTGGTTAAGAAGGCCGGATTTGTTAAAAACGCAAAAATTAAGCGCAGAGCAGGAAGCTTTGTTAAAACAATTTCAAAGTGAATAGAAATATTTAGGGTGTGGTTATGAGTAACATTATTAAAGAATTGGAAGCTGAACAGCTGAAGACAGATATTCCGGAATTTGCGCCGGGCGATACCGTTGTTGTTCAAGTAAAAGTAAAAGAAGGTAATCGTGAAAGATTGCAGGCTTTTGAAGGCGTTGTGATTGCAAAACGTAATCGTGGCATCAATTCCGCATTTACAGTCAGAAAAATTTCTCATGGCGTGGGCGTTGAGCGTGTTTTCCAAACGCACAGTCCATTAGTCGGCGGTATCGAAGTGAAAAGACGCGGCGATGTGCGTCGAGCCAAGTTGTACTATTTACGCAACCTGACCGGTAAAGCGGCGCGTATTAAAGAAAAGTTGTCTTGATTTTACTTTAATCATAAAAAGGCGGCTTTGAGCCGCCTTTTTTTATGCCAGAAATTAAAATCATTTTCGATGAATCTCCGGCTGCCAAAATATTGACGGTAATTTCATAATAGTAAGTTAATTTTGGATATTTCATAATCTAATCCATTCTAAAGACAATGTCTTAATTGCGAAAGGTAAGGTTATGAAACAAATCGTAGAGAGTTGGAAGGCTATTTTGGTCGATAATCAGGCGTTGATTATTGATGGACTCGTTGTTGTATTCGTTTTATTCGTAGTGATTAGAGGAGTGCTTTTTCTCCAAAACCAATTAAGAGGCTGGGGGTGGGATGATGTTATTACGCCGCCGAACAGAGAGCCCAGACAAGATCAAGGCAATGCATTTGTCTCTTGGTTATTGAGTCTTTCATCAGGGCTGGTGTTCGGTTTTTTGGCGCTAGGCTATTATTTTCGGTCCAATATTTATTTTAAGCGTACAGATTTCAGTGAAGTATTTCTGGAAGCTTGGTTGGCGCTGTTTGTTCTTTGTTTAGCGGCGGTGATGATTAGAAAAGCAATACTGGAATTGGTAAATTTATTGCTGGAAGGTGACATAAAAGACGCTTTAAAAAGTTATAAAATAACCTCGGAAAATGAGGATGAAGGGCGTTTTGAGAGGCTTTACCAAGCTCTGATTAATTTTTTTTCCGCAATTGTCTATTTTGTACTAATCACCTTGGTTGGACTCCTGGTTTTGGAGCAAGTAACGACGGTTTCCGTATTAGCTAAGTTGAAGTTTTTAGCTTATGGTCTATTTATTATTCTATCGTTTATCGGTGTGACTTTTGGAATTCATAGGCTATTGACCGGCTGGCGTTTAGATGAGAAATTAAAACCGAGCGGCAAGTTATTGGATCAACCGCCATTGATAGCCATTATACTGGCAGCGCTAACCGGCTTAGTGGCAGCCTTAGTTTTAACGACGTTGATGTTGCCGGAAATAAGACTTCTCAATCATTTTCCTAATGCCGGGATGTTGATTAATCTATGGTTGGTTTTATGCATTTTTAGTGCGATTTTAGTTTTTGTGAATTCTATTCTTAAAGCTTTGATAGAAGAATGTAAAACGCCATGGCTGATAAATAAACTGGAAAGTTGGTCATCTTCGGACAATGAAGGTAAGTCCATTGAATCTAATGCGGAACAGTTGTTGTCACTTTTCGCTGTTTTAGTTTATTTAATCTTTGCTGTGACGGTTGGCCTATTAATAACGGGCGATATTTTAAAACTGACTACGCTGAATCGGGTTTTTTCTGTTTTTATCACCGATGTCGGGCAGCTGATTATTGCCTTAATCATTTTGACGGCGGGATATTTTGCGATTAAGCAATTGTCCAGTCAAAAAGTACAGCATCAACATAATCGGTCTGAGGAATTATACGGCATAGCCATTTTGATCGGCTGTTTTCTGTTGGCAATGGGAATTGTGTTTAATTCGGGGTTGAGCTGGATGTCGCCTATTTTCGGCCTACTTATAATATTGTTAATCGGCTGGTTATTAACCCATCAACCCAAACATTTTATGAGCAATTTATTCGCAGGATTGTATTTGCGTTTTGGGCATTATCAAGGCGCAATCTTAAATGCCGACCTCAAAGGGGAGAAAATTAGTCGAATCGGTTGGGTAAACAGCGAAACGGAATCATTGGACTTGCATGAATCTAAACTCAGGGCTAATCGTGAAATTGTTGCAAAAGGGCAACTTGGTTTGCCGGATTGATGAAAATAATACACAGGTTTCGCTAAAATTGTATTATTCGATTAATAACTATTCAATTAACTTGAACAGCGCTCTTATTATCTTATGAATGATTCGTAAGGCATTGATAATAAAATTATTATTTGGTTTGGCTAATAACTGTACAAATTAGCTTGAGATAAGGGTTTATGCGGCGTCAGATACGTTTTATACATTATGTTCACAAAGTTATCCACAGAAATTGTGTATAACTTTACGGGGCACAAATGATAGGGAGCGATTGATGTTAAAACGCAATATGCCGGACGGGATATTAATCCCGTCCATAGCGAAATTACTCCAAAATACAGCAAGACAATACTGACTAAACCACAGCAATTAACCCTGCAATCGTTTCAAAACCGACTGCAAACTGTCATTAGCATCGCCGAATAACATCCGGGTGTTGTCATGTACGAACAAAGGGTTGCCGACTCCGGCGTAACCGGAGGCCATGCTGCGTTTTAACACGATAGTCGAGCCGCCTTTCCAGCATTCCAATACCGGCATACCGGCAATCGGGCTGTTGGGATCTTCCAATGCCGACGGGTTGACGATGTCATTGGCGCCGATCACGATGGTAATGTCCACATCCGGAAAGTCTTCATTGATTTCATCCATTTCAAAGACAATGTCATAAGGGACTTTGGCTTCCGCCAGCAATACATTCATATGCCCCGGCATACGTCCGGCTACAGGGTGTATGCCGAAGCGAACGGTTTTGTGTTGGCCGACTAAAAATTTGGATATTTCGTGTACCGTGTGTTGGGCTTGGGCGACGGCCATGCCGTAACCGGGAATGATCATGATGTTTCTGGCGTCGTGTAGTAGTTGTACGGTTTCTTCCACATCGATGGCTTGTACTTCGCCTTCCACTTCCGCCGAACCGCCGCCGGAACTGCCGAAACCACCGGCAATAACGCTGAGAAAATGGCGGTTCATCGCTCTGCACATGATATAGCTTAATATTGCGCCGCTGCTGCCGACTAATGCGCCGGTGACGATTAATAAATCATTGCTGAGCATAAAACCGGTGGCAGCCGCCGCCCATCCCGAATAGCTGTTAAGCATGGAGACCACCACCGGCATGTCTGCGCCGCCGATCGCCATCACCATATGAACGCCGAAAGCCAAAGCGATAACCGTCATCAGAATCAACGGCCAAACGCCGCCGCCGGTTTCCGCTTCAATTAAAAATTGATCGCCTAACCAGACGGCGATTAATAATAAAATTAAATTAAGGATATGACGGCCAGGCAGCAACATCGGTTTACCGCTGATTTTGCCGCAAAGCTTTCCAAAAGCAATGATAGATCCGGAAAAGGTGATGGCTCCGATTAAAATGCCGATGTAAATTTCCAGTTCATGGATGGTTTTTTCAATGCCGGTGAAAGCGGATGATTCATCGATAAAATTGGCGTAACCGACCAATACAGCCGCTAGGCCGACTAGGCTATGCATTAACGCAACCAGCTCCGGCATTTGCGTCATTTCGACTTTAAGCGCGGCTCTCACCCCGATACTGCCGCCGATTAGCAGCGCAAAGATTAAAATAGTGTAAGAAGTGACGGCATCGGACATGACAGTCGCCAAAATGGCGATTAGCATACCGACCATGCCGTAATAATTTCCCTTGCGGGCGGTTTCCTGGTTGCTGAGGCCGCTTAAACTTAAAATGAAAAGAATCGATGCGACGATGTAAGACATGATGACAAGACCTTGTGACATATTCGAAACTCCTATTTTCTAAACATTTCAAGCATGCGGCGAGTCACTAAAAAGCCGCCGGCAATATTGATTGAAGCCGCTAAAACAGCCAGCCCGGATAAAATCATGATCAGTGCGCCCGGCGCTGAGATTTGCACCAATGCGCCGATCACGATGATGCCGCTGATAGCGTTGGTGACGCTCATCAGAGGGGTATGTAAGGATGGTGTAACGTTCCAAATTACCTGGTAGCCGACAAAACAAGCTAACACAAATACGGTAAAATGCGACATGAAGGATGCGGGGGCGACAGAACCCAAGCCGTAAAAAGCAAAACCGGCTAAAGCGTATAACGCCACTCTTTTGATCGGTTCCGGAATAGCCGTTTCATCAACCGGCGCTAAAGCTTTATTGGCTTCAACAGCTTGAGTCTGGTCCGGAGCGGCTGCCGATAGTTTGGGAGGTGGCGGGGGCCAAGTTATTTTGCCTTCTTTGATGACGGTTGCGCCGCGAATGACTTCATCTTCCATATTAACTTGCACCTGGCCGTCTTTTTCCGGGCATAAATCGGTTAACAAATGACGCAGATTGGTGCCGTATAACTGGCTGGATTGATTGGCCAAACGGCTGGGCAGATTGCTATAGCCGATAATGGTGACGCCTTCTTTAACAACGACTTGGTCTTTTTCAGTCAGCGCACAGTTACCGCCTTGCTCGGCAGCTAAATCAACAATGACGCCGCCTTGCTTCATGGATTTAACCATTGCTGAAGTGATCAACTCAGGAGCGGGTTTACCGGGAATTAATGCAGTGGTGATTATTATATCCACTTCTTTGGCTTGTTCGGCGAACAAGGCCATTTCGGCTTTGATAAATTCCTTGGACATGGTTTTTGCGTAACCGCCGCTGCCGGAACCTTCCTCATCAAAGTCCAGCATTAAAAACTCCGCATCCATGCTTTCAATTTGTTCTTGCACTTCCGGGCGGGTATCGAATGCCCTGACCACCGCGCCCATGCTTTTCGCCGCGCCGATTGCCGCCAATCCGGCGACCCCGGCTCCGATTACCAGGACTTTCGCCGGCGGGACTTTACCGGCGGCGGTGATCTGGCCGGTGAAAAAACGTCCGAAGTGTTGAGCGGCTTCCACAATCGCTCGGTAACCGGCAATATTCGCCATTGAACTCAAAGCATCCATTTTTTGCGCTCTGGAGATGCGCGGAATGCTGTCCATCGCCAGTACAGTGATATTTTGTTCCGCCAACTGTTGCATCAATGCTTCATTCTGAGCCGGCCAGATAAAGCTAATTAAATGTTGGCCTTTTTTCATCAGTTCTGCTTCGTGGCTTTCGGTTTCAGAATTGTATTCCGGCGCTCTGACTTTCATGATGATGTCGGAATTTTTCCAAACAGACTGAGTTGATCTCAAAATTTTAACGCCGACATCTTTGTAAGCTTTATCAGGTATGTCGGCTGCCAAGCCAGCGCCGCTTTCAATACTGACTTCAAAGCCTAGCTTGATAATCTTTGTTGCGACATCCGGCGTGGTTGCGACGCGCTTTTCACCTTCATGTATCTCTTTGGGTATGCCTATCTTCATATGCTCTCTCTCCATAGGTATGATTTTTGTTATAGATACTTGTTATACTTGAAACGTCTATTCATATTCTCAGCTGAGAATATGAGATCATCCCTGTTTTTTCAATATTTTTCTGACTTTATTTATATTTGTACTAAAATGCTTACACTAACTTGATTCATCATATTGGAAAAAAATATGTATTTAATCTATTTTTAAGTATGAAAAATCCAGTAGAATTTTCGGTAATATAAAAAAATGATGCAGCGTTTGGGAAAGATGAAGCTATGAAAGTATTAATTGTCGATGATAGCAAATCAATCCGGGAATTTATTTCATCCTGTGTGGTGACTATGGGGCATCAGCCGTTTTATGCTGAAAATGGAAATGAATGTGTAGAGTTTATTGAAAACAACAATGTAGATTTAGTGTTGATGGATATAGAAATGCCGGGCATGGATGGGCTGGAAGCGACTAAAGCGATTCGAGAGCTAAGAAAAGATGATTGGTTTCCAATTGTGTTTTTGAGCGCCAAAGTGGATGACGAAACCTTTACCAATGGTATTTTATCCGGCGGCGACGCCTATATGAGTAAACCGATAGAGCCGTTGCGCTTACAATTAACCATCGTAGCGATGGAGCGCATCTATGATATGCGGCAAAAATTGTACAATACCCAGAAAAAGTTGCTGGAACTTAATAAAGATTTGGAGCGATTGTCGTATTTTGACGAGTTAACCGGCTTGGCTAATCGTCGCAGTTTCGACCAAACCTTAGATAAACAATTTCGCTTAAGCCGTCGCAGTAAGCTGCCGTTATCGTTAGTCATTTGCGATATTGATTTTTTCAAATTATATAATGACAGTTATGGTCATCAGATGGGCGATGATTGTTTGGCTATTGTTGCGCAAGCCATAGGCGCAGCCATGACCCGACCGATGGATACCGCCTGCCGTTATGGTGGCGAAGAATTTACGGTTATTTTACCGGAAACAGATATAACAGGCGCAGGGCAGATGGCTGAAAGAATGCGCATGGCGGTATTGGATAAAAAAATCCCTCACAGCGGCTCAAAAGTGAATGATTGCGTATCTTTAAGCCTGGGGGTTGCTTGTCATACAGGTCAGTTTCAAACAGTAGATGATTTGTTGAAAGCTGCGGATGATGCTTTGTATTCCGCTAAAGAAAATGGTAGGAATCGAGTGGAGGTTGATCAGTGATGAAAGGTGGCTGCGAATTCGTGTCTGTCTGGTTGTAAGGTGTTGATTATGATGTGGTTGTTTTATTTTTCAAGAATTCCGTCATGTCTTCGTTATTAACGCGGTGATATATTTCCGCCACCGATAGAGTCAGATCAATCGATTCAAAGTAGATGTCTTCATTTAAAAAATAATGGGTTGAATGCCAATCATTGCTTTTCAGATAAACGGTAATATCAACGCAATCCTGCTCAATGATGACGTACTCTTTTAAAGTAGGAATATTGATATATTCCAAGAGTTTATCTTTCTCATCTGTTTTTCGCGTGGTGCGGGAGAGAACTTCAACTAAGATTATCGGTTTAGTTTGATAGTAAACATCTTCATTATCTTTCTCACAGACGACCATACAATCCGGGTAACGAAAATTACCTTTAGCGGTTTTGATCTTGATATCGGATGTGTAGGGACGGCAGGAAGAGTTTTCTAAATGATTGCCGAATTTACGATAAATGTTTCCGGCAATAAAATCATGATTTTCACTGCAGCCGACCATGGCGAAAATCTCGCCGTTGACATATTCATGCTTGATTTCGGCAGTGATTTCTCCCTTTAGATACTCTTCCTTGCTGATCAAGTTGTTTTTTTCAAAGACGGTAGACATGAATATATCTTTGTAGACGATGATTTATGGGTGCTTATATTACACCCATAAACAGATGGCGGCTATTGTTTCAATTAATAGACATCGCGCACATAACGCTTTTCTTTTTTAAGCGCATTCAAATAGTCTGCGGTTTCAACGGCCGACTTATTTCCGTGTTCAGCAATAATATCGAATAAAGCTTTATCCACATCTTTGGCCATCCGGTAAGCATCGCCGCAAACAAAGAAATAGCCGCCTTGCTCCAGCCATGCAAAAATTTCAGCGCCGTGTTCGCGCATTTTATCCTGCACGTAGATTTTTTCTTCTTGATCGCGGGAGAAGGCCAGGTCCAGACGGTTGAGTACGCCTTTTTCCTGCATGGATTCCAATTCTTCCTGATAGATATAATCGGTTGCGGCGTTTCTGTCGCCGAAAAACAACCAGTTTTGTCCCGGTGCGTTTCTAAATTCACGTTCTTGCAAAAATGCCCGGAAAGGCGCGATGCCGGTGCCCGGGCCGACCATAATCATCGGCAAATTATTATCATCGGGAACGCGGAAACTTTTATTAGGGGTAAAGAAAATTCTGACGTCGCTGTTATCATCGACCAAATCCGCCAGATAAGTGGAGCAGACCCCTTTATGATCTCGGTTGTAACTGTTATAGCGTACGCTGGCGACCGTTAAATGAACTGATTCCGGATGCATTTTGCCGCTGGAAGAGATGGAATATGCCCGGTGTTGTAAAGGTTTCAGTAGGGCGATGAACTCGGCGGCGGAAAATTCGACATCCGGAAATTGCAACAATAAATCCAGAGTATCGCGGCCCCACATATAATCGGCTAATTGTTCTTTATCGCCGTTTTCCAGAATGGTGTTGAGTTCTTGATCGCCGGAGCGTTTGGCGATTTCTTCGATTAACTCTTTGCTAGGCAGCTTGATTTCAAAATGGGTTCTTAAAGATTCAGATAAGCTCATTGCCTCATCGGCCACCGGTTCAATTTCTTCGCCGGTGCAAGACAAGGCTTTGACGATAGCGGCCACTAATTCCGGGCAATTGGTCGGCGCTACGCATAAGGCATCGCCGGCTTCATAGCTTAAATCGGAACCCTCTAAAGAAATCTCATAGTGGCGGGTTTCTTTGCTGGAGTTTTCCGCTGTTAATAAACGGTTAACCAGCATTTTTGCCGGGAACGGGTTTTTCCGGTTATACGCGGGCTTATCGCTTGCCGCGCTGCTGTCCAGCACCACAGTAGTCGCCGCGCCGTCAGCCATTAACGGGATTACGCTGCTGATCCAGTTCTCAGCAGGATCTTCAAAATCGACATCGCAGTCGATGCGTTGATAGAGTCGCTCAGCGCCTAATTCGGCTAAGCGTTCATCCCATTCGATGCCGGCTTTACAAAATTGGTCATAACTGGTGTCGCCTAAAGCCAATACCGAATATTTGACTTTTGCCATGGATGGCGCATTATCTTCGCTGGCGGCGTCCCAAAGCATTTGCGCATTGTCCGGCATTTCGCCTTCGCCATAGGTGCTGGTGACAATCAGCAGATATTCCATTTCGGCGAGTTGCTGTATGCTGATTTCGTCCATGCTTTTAACATGAGGCAGTAAACCATGGGCTTTAGCGACATTGGCTGCGTCATTGGCGACTGATTCCGAGTTTCCGGTTTGCGTACCATACAATATATTGATGATGCGGGCGTCTTTTTGGTTGGCTGCATCAGCGCTTTGCAACATATGACTATGCATTCCGGCAAAAAAACCGCCTAACCATGCCTTTTGAATGTCGTTATAAGGTGCGTTTTGGGGAATATAGGGTGATTTCATGTTGTTAAACCATAGAGTCTAGTGATGCTCGGACTCAACTGTTACTGTTTAAGGGGTGAAAAATGCCCGCTGATTGGTTGCCAGCGGGCGCTCGATACATTATGCCGCTTGTTCCATCATGTTTTGGATAATCGCTAAGCTGGTTAAGCCAGCCAGATTTTCTTCAATAGAAGGCATTTGATTCAATGCTGCGCGGTTGACCTGGTCTTGCTTAATAATCCAGGCGGTGGAGCCGAGTGAATGAATGCTTTGGGTGTCGCGATTAATTAATGCGGTTTTATAGTCGATTAAGCGTTTGTTAGCCAATAATACGGCCAACTGTTGATCATCATATTGGCTGTACGCTTCGCGAATGTTTTTGACTAAGGCGTCCTGTAATTTACGAGGTCGTTCGTTGATAAGCGAATTCACTCTATTATTAATCGTCATCTCATCCGGTTTTTCCAGGCCTTGCTTGTTCAATTGCTGAAGGGCAATATTTCTGGCGTGATCGATAACGGCGAAGCTGTTAACCAGTTTGTAGGTTAAATCGGTATCCACTTGGCCGTAATCCGGTATGGCGCCGGCAAACAGCGCTTGTTCGGAGTTGATCCCTTGTTTGACTACTTCGATTTGTTGTTGGGCGTAAGCGACGGTTAATTCTTCCACCATAGCTTTGCGGTCTATCGATTGCGCCAGATAATCCGCAGTCTGGGTTTTGTATAACCACAATGGCACCGCAAATTTGAAGTGTTTACGTTCTTCAGTCCAGTTATTCAGGATCTGCTGAGCGGTTTTCGAGCCGGTATACTCTATATGTTGCTCCAACATGTACAGGATAAATTGCTCATGACTTTGCGCATCTTCGGAATCTTCCGTTAACGGGCGAATTTCTACCGATGATTTGTCATAGAGGTTTTCCAGTAAATTACCAGGGTCATATTGGTAAGCGTTGCCGCCCGACATGCCGGTGCAAAATCCTTTACCGAATTCACCCAAGTTCAGCACTGCGCCGTTAATCATATATTCGCAGGCAAAATCGCCGACCCCTTCAACAACCGCCATGGCGCCGGAATTACGCACCGCGAAGCGGTCTCCGGCTTGGCCGTTAACAAATGTTTTGCCGCCGGTTGCGCCGAATAAGGCAAAGTTGCCGATAAGTACGTTTTCACCGACATTATCGCTGCCGCCGCCGGGCGATTTAACAATAATGGTTCCGCCGCATGAGGTTTTGCCGACGCCGTCATTACAAGTGCCGGTATGCTCCATGCGCATGCCGTCATTGTTAAAGGCGCCATAGCTTTGACCTGCTGAGCCTGTGGTGCGGACGATGATGCTGTCCGCCGCTAAATAACGTCGGTTGTTTTGGGTACTGTAAATGATTTTAGAGTGATGCAGTTTATCTTGACTGATTTGATTAGTCAAAATGCGCTCTACATCGATAGCCGTTTGGCCGCCGACCGTTTTATGACGGTTGTTCAGTTTAAATTCCGGGCCTTCGATAATCACTTGTTCGGCATCGCCGTCGATAAGTTCTTTTTTGACGGCCTCAATGATTTTATCGTCGATAGTAAAGTTTGCTTCCAAATAGATTGGGTTTTCAACTTTAAATTCGTCGACTTCGTTCAATAATTTTTTGAAGTCTAATTGGCCGACCATGCTTGAGTGGTTAATCAAATGCAGTAAATCCGTTTTCCCACGGATATCCAATAAGCTCTGATAACCAAGTTCGGCGAGAATTTCGCGCACTTCATGAGCAAGGTTCATGTAGTATTGCGCCAATACGCGCGGGTCGCCTTTAAATTCTTCATGGGCGGTGGTGAGACCGGCCGGGCAACGCACATTACAGTTTTTAGCCATCACGCAACGCAGCATCATCAGCGCAGTGGTGCCGAATTCAAAGGAATCTGCGCCTAAAATGGCCGATTTAACCACATCCATGCCGCTTTGGTGAGCGCTGCTACAGCGTAAAACGACTTTATCGCGTAAACCGTTAACCGCCAGGGCTTGATGGACTTCGGCAATACCTATTTCCGGTGTGCGGCCGGTGTTTTTTAAACTGGTTACCGCCGCTGCGCCGGTGCCGCCGGTGCTGCCGGCGACATTAATGACATCTGCGCCTGCTTTTGCTACGCCCACCGCGATAGTGCCTATGCCTTCAGAGGAAACCAGTTTGACGATAACCTTAACGCGCGCCGCTTTGGCGTCATGAATTAATTGTCCCAAGTCCTCAATTGAATAGGTGTCGTGGTGAGGCGGCGGACTGACCAATTCAACTTTCGGGGTGCCGCCGCGCAAGGATGCGATTTCAACTGAAACTTTCGGCGCCGGCAATTGACCGCCTTCGCCAGGCTTCGCGCCTTGGGCGATCTTGATTTCGATTTCTTCGGTGTTCAAATCGGCCAAATAACCCGCCCAAACGCCGAAGCGACCGGATGCGAATTGTTTGATTTTGCTGCCTTTGATGGTATTGAAACGGCTGGAATGTTCACCGCCTTCGCCGGAGTTACTCATCGCCCCGGCGATATTGGTGCCCATCGCGACGGCTTCATGCGCTTCGCTCAATAGCGCGCCGTGACTCATTGCCCCGGAGGCTAAAGTCGGAGTGATTTGGTGAGCCGGTTGCACGCTATCGAGTGATATGGCTTCTTTATGAGTGCGGATAGCGCTCAAATATTGATAAATTGAGCTGTCGCTGTCGGAGGTGCGTATCGCTAAATGACTATCTTCAACGCCGACATTGAAATCGTTGTTATCAAAGCGATTTTTTAAATGATCAGCGAGCGCCTGTAGGCGTTGTTGATCATTATTGTCGGTGAACGACAGTTCGAATGTTGCGCCGTTGACCGCTTTAATCTGTAAACCGCGAATCAAAAAGTTATTATTGCCGTATAAATTTTGAGCGCCTAGGAGCCTGTCAAAATCTTCCGCTGTTTTGGCGGTTTTGATGTCAACCGGGAAGTCCATAATATCGCGCAAAGCGGCAGGTCTTTCTTGTCTTTCCAGATACAAGTTCTGGCAGAAACTGCGATAGGCCGGGGTGATGCCGAAGCTGTCAATTTGTTCCGGAGTGCGTTTTTTATAGCCGAAATCTAAATAGGCGGTATCGCTGGCTTCGGTTGATTTTTGTTGAGGAATATACAAAATATCCTCATCAGTCATATTGATATATTCTCTGACCGCAGTGTTGCCGAATGTGTGGCCTGCGCCTTCCTGACGTTCCTTGAACAAGCCCAGGAAAGGAATGTCGTTTTCATCCTTAACAGCCAGAGCTTTAAAATGCCATTCAGTGGCGCTGGCGGCGATGTCGGCATAATGTACGCCGCCCACCGGAGAATCTATATTTGGAAAGTACGGCGCTAATTTAGGTTCGTTGCTGTCCAGATAGTTGGATTCGAAAAATTCGCCGCCGATATAGCTTTCCGCTGTACACAGGCCGAATTTCCCCATGGTTTTCATCAAAGACTTAGAAATGCCTTTGTGGAAGTTATCCAGGGCTTTTTGCGGCGCATCGCTGAAATGAGTGATGGCGCGGTTATGTACGCTTAACGGGCAAATGGCCGAAGCGCCGAAACCTAATATTGTCGCAATGTCATGCGGACTGGCGGCCTGGCCGGTTTCCAGAACTAACGATGAGTTAAAACGGATGCCGGTTTTCACCATATGTTGGTTGGCGGCTGCGACCATTAATAAGGCTGGAATCGCAGCCTTGTCGCGGGAAATATTGCGGTCGGACAAAATAATGATGCCGACGTTGTTGGTCGCCGCTTGTTCTATTTCTTCGCAAACCGACAAAAAGGCCTGTTCCAAAGCTTGCTCATTGCGATTGGCGTCCTCTGTATCCGGCGTGTAGAGCATATCGATAGTAACGACATTAACTTGTTGTTGTCGGCGAATTTGCTCCAATTGATTGCGTTGCAAAATCGGCGAATCAATGACCAGTTGTTTGGAATCAGCGCCGGAAAAAGTCGGTTTGGCGCCTAATGAAACCCGTAGTGTCATGCCGTCGCTTTCCCGTAACGAATCCAAAGGCGGATTGGTGACCTGGGCAAAACGCTGGCTGAAATAACGGGACATGCCGCCTTCCGAGGCGGAAAGCGCATTAGGAGTGATCCCATATCCCATCGCGGAAACTTTTTCCAGGCCATTGATCAGAATAGGGTCCAGCAAAAACTTGAAGCTTTCCTGATTTAAGGAATAAGCGGTATGTTGCTGGTCGATGGAAAAGTTATGAGTGTTATCCATGTCCGCCAAAGCGATTTCCGGCAGATCATTGATATGCAGGCTTCTTTGTTCCAGCAGCGCTTTATAGTCATGTTCCTTCGCCAGGCGCTCCATGACTTGATGGCTGTCATAAGATTGCTGAGTCGTATGGTCAAAATAAAGCATGCCGCCGGCTTCAATACGGCCGCGTTTCAGCACTTGTTCGGCCGGGAAGTCGATTTGTCCGGCTTCCGACATTACCGCCAGAAAATCTTCGGTTTCAACTGAACGTAAGGGTCTTAAGCCTAATCTGTCCAGACGCGCGCCCACCCGGATGCCGTCGCTAAAGATCAACGCGGCGGGGCCGTCATTTTTCTCTTCGTAAAGGCTGAAGTATTCCAGCATGGCGCCTACATCATCGGATAAGGAGGGATCATTTTCCCAGGCGGGCGGCATCATCGCCAAAATAGCGGTGACGATATCCAAGCGATCTTCGTTAATGCGGCGGGTTAAGGTTTGGTCTAAACGAC
>SPJK01049783.1_pt1 | contig 22033 bp, 18 predicted proteins | sample 3741771 | NCBI WGS metagenome assembly SPJK01 (sample SAMN10925997, study PRJNA522277) | cold seep metagenome | isolation source: Elba SIP-enriched marine methane seep metagenome, extraction at timepoint T2 | place: Italy: coast of Elba, Mediterranean Sea
GGCGTGAAATACAGCGCCAGGATCGCCGATCCTGCGACGCCGCCAGCAATTCCGGTCGCCAGCGGCATCCAGAACACATCACCCTGCAGGATAATCGGCACGAACCCGCCCATCGTCGTCAGCGTCGTGGCGATGATATGCCGGGTGGCTGCGACCACGACTTCTCTTTGCGCAATCACGTCGTCATTGCGCGCCGCTTCGTTTCCATTCAACAGCGCCAGCACGACGATCGTGCCATTGATCGAGATTCCGAGCAGGCCAAGACCTCCCAGGATCGCATTGAAACCCAGCGGCAGGTTGAACATCCAGACGCCAGCAAAGGCGAGACCGATCGACATGAATCCGACGCCCATGACCAGAAATGCCATGCGGAAGGAATTGAACACCAACGCGACAGCACCGAGCATGACCAGCATCAGAGGCACCGCAAGCGATAGCAGATTAGCCATCGCTTCGCTTTGATTGCTCGCCGTCCCGCTTTCGATCCAGTCAAATCCGGGCGGCAGCTCAAACCCTGACGCTTCCAAGTCTTGCTTGAACTGCGCATTGATCGGCCCGGGTAAGGCGTAAGGCTCTATATAGGCAAAGATCTCGTTCACGCGGCGGCCATCAAGGCGGATGATTTCAGCCGTCTGCGGCGACAGCGTCAGATCACCCAAAGCAGACAGCGGCGTGCCCAGTCCCGGGCGGGAATTTCCGATTGTCTTGGAGCGAAGATCCGCAATCTCTGATCGACGAGCCTTCGGCGCGATGACGCGGACGGGTAATTCTTCAATGCCCTCGAGAATCGACCCCGCCGGAACGCCCTCCAGTTCCGCACGAATGTCACCAGCCAGACCGGTCAGGCGTAATCCGGACATAGCGGTGACGGTCTCGTCTGCGTCCAGGGTAACAATCGGCGCGCCGGTTTTCATCCGCGCCATGGTGAAATTGACGCCTGGAGTTTGGGCGAGCACTTGCCGCGCCTGATTTCCGTACGTGTTCAGATCGCCGAGATTCTCTCCGCGAATATAGAACGCGATCGGGGCCGGAACCGGCGGGCCTTGTTCGAACGGCGTAGCAAGGATTTGGGCTTGCGGAAATGTCCGGCGCAGCGTTGCCTGGACATCGCTGACCAGGATCCGAGTCGTTTCATTATTCGCGAGCTGAACAAACCCACTGGCAAATCCGGAGAAGCCTTGCGTGTTGTTGATACTATTATAATAGACCCGCGGGCCCGGTTCACCGACAACGAAATGGATACCTTCAATGTCGGGATATTGATCACGCAGGAACGTCGCAACATTCTGTGCAGTCTCCTGCGCTTCATAGATTGTCGCCTGTGGGTTCAGCGTGATTTCGAGCTGAAACTGGTCGCGCTCGGTTTGCGGGAAAAACTGGCTCGGGAGCTGTCCGGCGAGGTAAAATCCGATGCCCACCGGAACCACACCGAGGAGAATGCCGAGCAGAGGATTGCGCAAGACGCGCTCAACGCTCCAGCGATAACCATCCGTAATCAAATGGATTTTTATCCCATCTCGCCAGAACCAGCTGCGCTCTCCGGGCTTTCGCGGACGGTCGAGAATACCTGCGAGAGCGGGGATCACCGTCATCGCAACCAGGAATGACATAACCACTGCGAATATCACCGACGTGCCGATCATGCCGATAAATTCTCCGGCGGCGCCAGGCATCGCCGCAATCGGCGTGAAGGCGAGCGCCGTGGTCAAGGTCGACGCGAGCAACGGCCCGAACAGTTTTTTCAGCGAGTGATCAATCGAATCCAGAACCGTTCGGCCATGGATGCGCTCCTGATCATATTCATCGACCACGACGATCGCATTATCGATCAACAGACCAAGCGAAATCACCAACCCCGTCACCGACATCTGATGCAGCGGATAGTCGAAGAATTTGAACAGCGTCAGGACCAAAGCCACAGTCAATGGCAAAGCCATGCCCACCACAAACGCCGCCCGCCAGCCCATGACGAAGAACAAGACCGCAAACACCAAACCGGCGGAAACCAGCAGGTTTTGCGCAAGACCATTCAGTCGGGATTCGGTATATTTGCTCTGATCGAAAATCGGCGTGACGCTGATATCTTCAGGCACGCTCCTGGCAAAATCAGCGACCATTTCACGAGCGGATTTGGCCCAGACGTCTACGCGCTGATTCGACTGAATATAGGCAGTGACAAACACCGCGCGATTGCCATTGCTATAAGCCAGCTTTGTTGGCGGGTCCTCGGTCAGTTTTGAAACCTGCGCGACATCCCCGACCCGCAGCGCGGTGCCGTCAGCCGTCTGAACCAGGGGTACGGCGCGGATGCGGGCAATGCCATCAAACTCGCCGCCAATCTCCAGCCCGACATTGCTCTGTTGGCCGCGTACTTCCCCGGCGGGTGCCTTCGCATCAGCGGCCGCAATCAGACGGGCGGCATCATTCAGTGAGAGACCGGCAGCCGCCAGGGCTTCGGGGTCGGCGATGACCCGAACTTCCTCCTCCGGAAGGCCCATAATTTCGGTTTCATCGGTCGCGTTCAGACCGCGAAAGCGATCTTCCAGAACTTCCGCAAGCCGGCCCATAACAGCAAGCTCCGGCTCACCCTCGCCTTCCCACGCGATTGCCACGGTCATCGTGGCAGCGCCGACATAGACGCGCTTCACGAATGGCTTCGATATCCCGGATGGCAGCTCGGCCTCCGCAAGCTGAACCTGCTGCCGGATCAAGGTCCACGTATTGTCGACTTCCGCCGGACTGAGGTTTTCGCTGATGTCGATCGAGATTTGGGAAACATTCGCGCGCGAGCTGGAGATCAGCTCATTGACCTCTGGCAGCTCCAGAAGTCGCCGCTCGATCGGCTCTGTCACCGTCGCTTCAATGCGTTCAGCATCAGCACCGGGCAGAGTGGTCAGGACATAGCCGTAGCGCTCTGTCAGCGTTGGATCTTCTTGACGTCCCAATGTTAGGATAGCGAATATTCCGCTGATCAAAACGACAATGACGGCCAGAATCGTCAGACGAGGCAGCCTGTAGAACAGCGTCGACATGGCTTTTATCCGTTCCCTGCCGCGAGGCCATTGGCACTCACTTCAACCGGCGTCACCGGCTGTCCGGGCGTGATCCGTTGCAGCCCGTCAATAATCACGCGATCGCCATCGCGGACAGCCCCGCGTACATAGACGCGCTCACCTGTTTGATGGACGATTTCAACAATCCCCGGTTCCGCGCTCCAGCCACTGCCATTTCGGCGTGCGATATAGACCGACCACAATCCGCGATTGGATTCGGTCAGCGCTGAGACCGGCAGCCACAAACCGGATTCATCAATTTCGCGCTTCATCGCGAGGCGTACGACAGCGCCGGAAGACACGCTGTCAGAGTCCACAATATCGAACATCGTCGTGACCGTACGATTACTGGCATCAATCACGCCGGTAACAGAGCGCAAACGGGCCAGCACCAGCCCTTGATCAGAGGTCAGCTCGTAGGTTTCGCCAATTTCAAGCTTGTCTGCGAGCTTCGCGGTCAGTCCGAGCCGTGCTTCGAGATTGCCTGTCTCGACCAGTTCAAACACCGATTGTCCCGGCCCGGCAATTGCGCCTTCATCAGCCATGCGCGCTGTGATGGTGCCGTCAAACGGCGCCTGGATCCGGGCGAGATCAATCTGTACGCGCAAGGCGTCCGCGTTCGCTGTCGCCGCCTGAATACGCGCGAGAGCCGTGTTCGATTGCGCCCGGGCTTCATCGACCCGCTGGCTGGAGACATGTCCCTTTTCCAATAAGGCGATCTGACGATCGACGGTCGACTCTGCAAGCGAGTATGACGCTTCGGCTTCACGGATCACCGCCGTCGCTGCGGCCAGTTGCGCGCGTAGATTTCGCGTGTCAAGTACGGCCAGGGACTGTCCTGTCGCAACCTTGTCGCCGACATCCGCGCGCAGGCTCGCAATGCGGCCGCCATTGGAAAACCCGAGCTGGCTGGAGCGCCGCGGTGTGATGATTCCAGTAAACTTCTCTTCAGCCGTGAACGCATCCTCGAATGTCACATTGATGGTCTCAACCGAGATCGGGATTGGCTTTGCCGTCGGCACGAGCGGGCCCTCAGCTGACCGGTTTTGCAACACGAAGTACCCCAAAGCAGCCACGATCGCGACGAGGACGAGGATGAACAGGAACCCTTTACCCGCATTTGGCCGGGCTTCGCGTTCATGCATCTCGTAGTCTTGACTATGCTCACCCATGGTGTGCCTCCAATCCGCGGATCACCTGATCTGCGTGGTACTCAATAAACGCTGCGCGCGCCATCGAAGGTTGGCCTTCTTTCAGCGCCGGGAATGATGGAATGTGGGCGATCATCATCGCCAGTCCGTGCATGGACGCCCATAAGGATTTCGCCGCCAGCGCCGGATCGACCTCGGATCGGAATGCGCCGATCTCGACGCCCTCCGCGATCATATCCCGCAACACGTTGAAGGCTTGCCCTTTTTTCGATTGGTCGAAGCCTGGTTCCGTGTCCACCGGACCTGTCGAGACAGACTCTCCGGCAAAGGCTGCCGCGTAGTGATGCGGCTTGTCGGCAGCGACCCGAATATAGGTCGCGGTGCAATCACGGGCGCGATCCGCAAACGGCGTCGAAGTATCAGCGATACGGTTCACGTTCTCCAGAATGATCTCGAAAAAGCTCTCTTTCAGCTCGTCAACGAGTTCATCCTTGGAATTGAAGTACTTGTAGATCGCAGCAGGCGAGTAATCGATATTCTCGGCCAAGCGCCGGATCGAGAGCCCATCGGCGCCTTCACGCGCGAATACGGTCTCAGCTGCGGAGAGTATCCTGGCGCGGATTTTGTTGCGCCGACGCTCGGCCGGGGAGGAAGTTGCTACAGTCATCTTGCGGACCCTTTGATCGATAGATAGTACGCACGTTCAGAAAGTAAACACCGTTCACTAATAATATCTTTCTGGCATTTGCCGGTGCATTGCCTAAGTGCGTGTCATGACCGCACTTTTCCCGCCCGCCCCGCCACTCGGAACCCCGATGCTTCCTGCTCGTCCCAGCGCCGACGCCCGTCAATTGATCGCGCTCCGGCGGTCTGTCAGCAAGCGCAGCTTGATCGAACCGGGTCCAGATTCGTCAGCGCTTGATGAGTTGCTTACAATCGCCGCGCGGGTCCCGGATCATCGGCGACTGGCGCCCTGGCGGTTCCTGGTCTTCGAAGGCGAGGCGCGTGAAGCGTTCAACCGGCACGCCGTCGACATCCAGAAGCAGGAAGACCCGCAGGCCAGCGAAATCATGCTGGCCGACACAGCGGGTTATTTGACCCGAGCGCCGGTTGTTGTCGCCGTGATATCTTCGCCCGACCCGACGCATAAAACTCCGGTCTGGGAACAGGAATTGTCGTGCGGGGCGCTCTGTCAAAACCTGCTTCTGGCAGCCAATGCCAGCGGATGGGCCGCGTGTTGGTTATCTGAGTGGATCTCGTTTAGTCCGGGCATCAATGCCCTGCTCGGCTTGACCGATGATGAGCGCATTGCAGGCTATATCTATCTCGGCACCGCCAAGGATCTGCCGCAGGAACGTTTGCGGCCGGATTCGATGGCCAAGATTGCGCGCTGGCAAGGCTGAGCGATGGGAGAAACCGGCGACCTGGATCCGTCAGATTGGGAGGCATTCCGATGCGCTGCGAATGCCATGCTCGACGCCGCCATCGAGGCATATCAGACGGCGGGGGACGGCCGTGTCTGGACACCACTTCCGGACCAATTGAAATCCGATCTCGAGACCCCGTTGCCGACAGCCCCGAGCAATGTCGAAACCGTGTCGCGTCAGCTTCAGGCAATGATGCCCTATGGGGTTGGCAATACCCACCCGCGATTTTTCGGGTGGGTGCATGGCTCCGGAACACCCGGCAATCTGCTCGCCGAAATCGCCGCCTCTGCAATCAACGCAAATTGTGGCGGGCGAGACCATGTCGGCATCTATGTCGAGCGCCAGGTGATCGAATGGTGCAAATCCTCGTTTGCATTCCCGGCAACCAGCAGCGGACTGGTCGTTTCCGGAACCTCGATGGCAACCATCATCGCAGTAAAAACGGCGCGTGATGCTGCAAGCCGTTTCGCAACACGAACACACGGTGTCGGAGATGCCCGGCTCATCGGCTACACCTCAGAGCAAGCGCATGCCTGCCTCGCACGCGCGTTTGATATGGTCGGTCTGGGAACCGAAGCACTCCGCAAGATTCCCACAGCAGCAGATTTCAGGATCGATCTCGATCGTCTGAACGCCCAGATCCAGTCCGACCGAGACGCTGGGTTTCAACCGTTTTTCGTCGCTGGCACAGCCGGCACCGTTAACACAGGTGCGATCGATGCTCTCCAGGCGCTCGCCGCGCTCGCTCGCGAGCAGGAGTTGTGGTTCCATGTCGACGGCGCGTTCGGCGCGTGCGGCATCACCAGCCCGCACGTGGCGCCTCGCTTGAAGGGGATCGAACAAGCGGATTCGCTCGCATTCGACTTTCACAAATGGATGCACGTAAACTATGATGCGGGCTGCGTGCTGATCCGCGACGAGGCCCTGCATCGCCAGGCCTTTGCCACGCGGCCGGATTATCTCGCTACCGACGGAAAAGCTCTGGCAGGCGGTGAACCCTGGCCGGTCGACTATGGACCTGAACTCTCACGCGGTTTCCGCGCCTTGAAGGTTTGGGCGCACGTGCTGGAACATGGCACAGACAAAATCGGGCATGCGATCACCCGAAACTGCCAACAAGCAGTCTACCTGGCCAAGCGCGTGGACCAGCATTCTCAATTCGAGGCGCTGGCGCCTGTGACGCTCAACATTTGTTGTTTTCGCTACAGTGTGGCTGGAAAAACCGAAGCTCAGCTCGACGCGTTCAACACCGCTTTGGTGGCCCGCGTGCAAACAGATGGCCTCGCTGCACCGTCAACGACCCGCATAGACGGAAAGCTTGCCATTCGGGTGAACATCACCAATCACCGCACGCGAATGCGCGACGTGGATATTCTACTCGAGGCACTGGAGGCGTCCGCGCAAAAACTGCTCGCGGAAGACGTTTAGCGCCTGTCGCGCCTAGTCAATCCCGAACAGGGCGTCGCTTTCGGCCAGCATCGCCTGCCCGCCCTGCGTGATACTGGCAACCGCGCCGGGCGCCGCCGCAAGAGACGTTTCGGCAAAAAACCCAGCCAAAGCCGTCATCCGACCGCGCATGGACCCGCCTTCGCCGCGGGCTTCAACAGCGCCCTTGGTCAGGAAATGTCCCCCAATCACATCGCCCGCGAGCGCCAGATAAGCCGTCGCACCGGCCAGAGCGACATCGCGGTCGTCTTTCATGGTTCGCTTCATCCAGTCTGTAGCCTCTGACAGCGCCTTATTGGCTTCGACCAGACGATCAGCGACCTGAACCAGGTTCGGGTCGTTGGTTTCGCGCGCCTCGCGCGCCGTGTCTTCGATCTCGGTCAGCATCGCATCCATCGCCGCACCGTCCGCCATGGAGAGTTTGCGTCCGACCAGATCGATGGCCTGAATCCCGTTCGTGCCTTCATAGATCGGCGCGATCCGCGCGTCGCGATAGAGCTGCGCCGCGAGGGTCTCGTTCATGAAGCCCATGCCGCCATGAACTTGCACACCGAGGCTGGCGACTTCAACGCCCATATCTGTTGACCAGGCTTTTGCGATTGGGGTCAGGAGCTCCTCGCGGAGACGGGCCTGTTCCCGCGCCTCTGGGGTTTCGGCCACATTGGCAAGATCCGCAGCGACGCCCGTCGCAAAGCAAATCGCCCGCGCCGCTATGACCTTGGCGCGCATCGTTGTCAGCATCCGCCGCACGTCGGCGTGGTGCAGGATCGGCGCGGCGCCCTCGACGCCAGCGGCTTTGCCCTGCTTGCGCTCCTGGGCATAGTCGAACGCAGCCTGCCAGGCCGCTTCGCCCACGGCCACGCCTTCCAGACCGACATTCAGGCGAGCCGAGTTCATCATCGTGAACATGCAGGCCAGGCCTTTATTTTCAGCGCCAATCAACCAGCCGGTGGCGCCATCATATTCCATCACGCAGGTCGGTGAGGCGTGGATGCCGACCTTTTCCTCCAGGCCGGTACATTTGACGCCGTTCTGGTCCCCGAGGCTGCCATCAGCGTTGACGATTCGCTTGGGCACGATGCACAGCGACACGCCGCGTGACCCCGCCGGAGCATCTGGCGTCCGCGCGAGCACCAGGTGGATGATGTTCTCCGCCACATCATGATCACCCCAGGTGATGTAGATTTTCTGTCCGGTGATCGCGAACGAGCCATCGCCATTCGGCACAGCCTTGGTCTTCAATGCGCCGACATCCGATCCCGCTTGCGGCTCCGTCAGATTCATTGTGCCGGTCCATTCACCGCTGACCAGTTGCGGCAGATACATCGATTGCTGCTCATCGGTGCCGTGTTCGAGCAGCGCTTCAATCGCGCCGAAGCTCAGCATCGGGCATAGCGCGAACGCCATATTGGCGCCGTGGAACATTTCCATCACGGCCAGCCCAAGGACCTTTGGCAGGCCCTGTCCGCCCCATTCTTCCGGCGCAGACAGGCCCATCCAGCCGCCTTCCTGGAACGCCTTGTACGCGTCGGCAAAGCCGGGTGCTGACTTGACGCCGGTCGCGGTTAGTTCGGCGCCGGCCTTGTCGCCGGACTGGTTCAGCGGCGCCAGCACGTCGCGCGCCAGCTTGCCCGCCTCATCGAGAATCGGCTCGATCAGGTCGGGGTCATAGGTTTCAAATGCCGGGTGACCCTCAAATTGCGGCAGGCCCGCCAGTTTGGTCAGCGCGAATGAGAGATCCGATAAAGGCGCATTGTATGACATGGTTATGCAACTCCGGCATAATTGTTATATCTCCCGCCTGCATATATCGTGACTGGCTATTATGAAATCCCACGCTACGTTTTGGCGCAGGTTAAACAGATTCAAGAAACGGATTTTCTCATGCGCAAACTTGCTATTGCCGCTGGTCTATTGGCGATCACCCTGCCCGCTCAGGCCAACCCAACCCTAGATGGTGTTGCATCTGGTCTGTACAATCTCGAAAAATCCCACGCCTTTCTGACCTGGACAGTGAAGCATAACGGGATTTCCAGCTACACGGTGAACTTCACCGACTTCAATGCCGATCTGGTCTTCGACGCGGATAGCCCCGAGAGCTCGCAACTCTCTGTCAGCATCAATCCGACCGCGTTGAACACGAATTACCCCGATCCCGTAAAGAAGGTCGAATGGGAAACAGAGCTGGCCAATGATCCCAAGTTCATGAATGCGACCGAGTTCCCGGCCATAACGTTTAACTCCACCGCCGTCACCACGACGGGCGAGTTTGAAGGCACAGTCACCGGCAACCTTACTTTCCTCGGTGTGACCCAGCCAGTGACGCTGGACGTGTCTTATGGCGGCGTCGCAAACCCGCCCTGGTTCGGTCAGCGCGACGTGATCGGTTTCACCGCCTCGACCACAATCACCCGATCTGACTTCGGGCAAACATCGATGGCGGGGATCATCTCCGACGAGGTCGAGATCGAATTTTCGGGTGAATTCCTACAAGCCGAAGAATAAAAAACTGCGTCGTCACCAGTGAGAGGGAAACAAACATGACACTCAGGAACTATCTCATCGCCGGATCAGCCGCGATCGCGCTGACCGCTTGCGGCAGCGGCGCAACCGATTCCGATATCGAAGCCGATACCCCGCCCGCGCAGGCGGATGCCGCGCTGCACCCGCTGCTGGCAGAGGTGGCCGCGGCCAACTACTCGCTCGAGAAATCCCATGCCTTCATGACGGTGAAGGTCGGGCACAATGGCGGCATTACCCAATATCGGATCAGCTTCACCGATTTTGACGGCAACTTGTCCTTCGACCCGGCCAATCCTGAAGCATCGAGCATTTCCTTCTCGATCAATCCTGCAGTGGTGGAAACCAACTATCCCGGTGACTATTCCGCCGGTCACCCGGACAGTCAGTGGTCCAGCTGGAACGAGGACGTTTCGCGCGATGCGAAATGGCTCAATGCCGACGCGCATCCGGAAATCACTTTCGTATCGACGGGCGCGGCACGCACTGGCGACCTCAACGGAACGGTTACCGGCGATCTGACGCTACTCGGCGTCACCAAGCCCGTGTCACTGGACGTCACCTATAATGGCGTCGCCAACCCGCCTTGGTTTGAAGGACGTGATGTCATCGGCTTCGATGCCAGCACCAAGCTCAATCGGTCGGAATTTGGTATGCTGGCCTATATCCCGAACATTGGCGACGAGGTCACGGTCGAATTCTCAGGCGAATTCCTGCAGGATCAGTAGGCCATGAGCGCCTCATCGGAGCGATATACCAGCGTCGCGATCACGCTGCATTGGCTGATCGCGATCGCCATTGTCGGGATGATCCTCGGCGGTTGGTACATGTCTGACCTGCCGGACGGTGCGCCGGGTCAGTATTTCCTCTACCAGATGCACAAATCGATCGGGATCACGATCCTGCTCCTGACTGTGGCGCGCATCATCTGGCGGCTGATGAACCCGCCACCAGCTCTCCCCGAAGACATGAACGGGTTGGAGAAAACCGGTAGCCACCTGGTGCATCTCGGCTTTTACGGCTTGATGATCGCGATGCCGCTGACCGGCTGGCTATACAGCTCCGTCAGCATCAAACTGGATGTCCCGACGGTGCTTTATGGCGTGCTCAGTTGGCCGGATGTGCCGTTCGTCGAGGGCTTGAAGACCGAAAGCGCGAGTGGGATCGTCAATTTCATCCATTCGAAGCTCGCCTGGCTCGCGATCGGTATGCTTGGATTGCATGTGGCGGGCGCGCTCAAGCATGAGTTCAGTGCCGAAGACGGCGTCCTCAAACGCATGATCCCGGGCTTATTCGGCAAGGCTGATGCCCCGCAAGCGCCGGGTCGCGGCGCGCTCCTCGCCTTTGGCGCAGCACTGGCGACATTGATCATAGTCGCGGGCGCATCCCCGGTTCTGGGCGCACTTTCGGGGTCAGGACAAGCGGTCACAACTGAAGCCGCCTTCGAGCCAAACTGGACCGTCGACTATGAGACCTCGTCCATCACATTCTCAGGCACCCATGACGGCAACGCGTTCTCTGGAACATTTGGAAACTGGGACGCCGCGATCCAGTTCGATCCGGATATGCCGTCGGATGGCGAGGTTCGCGTGACGGTCGCAACCGGCAGCGCCGAGGCCAGCCAGAAACTCTATACGGACAGCCTCAAATCGCCCGAATGGTTCAACGTGTCCGCTTTTCCGAGTGCGAATGTAGAGATTGTCGACATCGAGTCCATTGGCGACGGAACATACAAATCAACCGCGCGCCTGACCTTGAAGGAATTGACCGTCGACGCCCCGTTCAGGTTTGAACTCAGCATCGAAGGTGAGACTGCCCGCATGTCCGGCCAGGCCATGTTTCAGCGTACCGCGCTCAATCTCGGCCTGGCGTCGGATCCGAGCGCCGACTGGGTTTCCGAAGATGTCGCGGTAGATGCCGTGGTTGAGGCCTCGCGAACAAAGTAAGTCGCTGCTAAAGTCTATCCGATCTGGCTGCCGCGTTTCTTGAAACCGGGCGGCAGAAAAGAGGACCGAAACATGACGATTATCAGCGCTCACGAAGAACTCCATTATATTCAGCGGACCGGTTGGCTCCGGGCCGCGGTCCTCGGAGCCAATGACGGTATTCTGTCCACTTCTAGTCTGATGATCGGCATCGCAGCTGCCGCCGCGAGCATGAACGATATCCTGCTCGCCGGGATTGCGGCATTGGTCGCAGGCGCGCTGTCCATGGCCGCCGGTGAATATGTCTCGGTCAGCTCGCAATCGGATACCGAACGCGCCGATCTGGAAACCGAACGCAAGGCGCTGCAAGAAAATCCGGATGGCGAGCTTGAAGAGTTGACGCAAATCTATGTCGCACGCGGCGTCCCGAATGAGCTCGCAGGGAAAGTCGCGAGCGCGCTGACCGAAAGCGGCGCCCTGGAAGCCCATGCGCGCGATGAGCTTGGCATCTCGGACCTGTCCAAGGCCCAGCCGTTCCAGGCCGCATGGTCGTCGGCAGCGAGCTTCTCGGCCGGAGCAATTTTACCGATTGCGGCGGCAATGCTGGCACCATCGGCTCATGTTGGTCCCGTCATTGCTGGTGTTTCCCTGGTCGGACTGGCGATCCTTGGCGTCCTTTCAGCCCGGGCCGGCGGAGCTCCGGTCATCAAAGCGGTGGTGAGGATTGTCTTCTGGGGCGCGGCTGCGATGACGGTCACCGCGCTCGTCGGACGGCTTTTTGGCGTTGCCGTTTGAGCCCTTGCGCCATAAGAGCGCGATATGATGGCCGCCCTTCTCTCTCCCTCTGATGACGCGATCATGCGGGCCGTCGAAACGCTGCGCGCGGGCGGCCTCGTCGCAATACCGACTGAGACCGTGTATGGGCTTGCGGCCAACGCGCAGGACGGGAAAGCGGTTGCGCGGCTCTATGCGGCCAAAGGCCGGCCGAGCTTCAATCCCCTGATTGCCCACGTTCCGAACCTCGACGCGGCGCAAACAGAAGGCCTGTTCAATGCGCAGGCCTTGGCTTTGGCAGATGCCTTTTGGCCCGGGCCGCTCACACTCGTCGTCGATGTTGCCACGTCTGGCAGCGTGTCTGATCTGGCGCGGGCGGGGCTGAACAGTATCGCGCTGCGGATGCCAAAGCACCCTGTTGCCCATCGGCTGCTGACCGCATTTGGTGGGCCGCTCGTCGCGCCGTCCGCCAATCCAAGCGGACACATCAGCCCGACCACGGCTCAGCATGTGTTGGCGGATATGGGTGATCGCATCGATCTCATTCTCGATGGCGGGGCTTGTACGACGGGCCTGGAGTCGACCATTATCGACGCGCGCGGCGATCGCCCGGCTTTGCTAAGACCCGGTAGCCTCGATCCAACTAAGATCGAGCGCATCTGGCCGGGACTGATCCGGCCGGATCTCAACCCTGACGCGCCGCATTCGCCGGGACAGTTGCTCCGCCATTATGCTCCGGACGCGAAACTTCGCTTAAACGCGAGCGCGCCGCGTCCTGGTGAAGCCTATCTAGGGTTTGGCGCCGGAGACGCGACGCTCAATCTCTCACCGCGCGGCGACCTTGCAGAGGCGGCAGCCAACCTGTTTTCGATGCTGCGGGTGCTGGACGCGGCGCATGACATCATCGCGATCGCGCCAATCCCCAATCACGGATTGGGAGAAGCGATCAATGACCGCATATCGCGGGCGGCAAAATAGCCCTACATAGAAAGAATGACCTTACCTTCTGAGTTCCTGTCCGACGCCAAAGCCCTGCTCGGCGAAAAAGGCTGGCGCATGGACGCTGAAAGCCTCGAAGAGGCGGCGACACCTTGGCGCGGCACCTATCAAGGACAAACCCCGTTCATCGCCCTCCCCGCGTTGACCGAACAGGTATCCGCTTTGGTAAAATTGTGCCAAACCCACGAAGTCGCGATCACGCCGCAAGGCGGCAATACTGGTCTTGTGGATGCGGGCACGCCGCACGGTGAGATCACACTCTCGCTGCGGCGGATGCAGGCGGTTCGGGCGATTGATCCGTTCAACAATTCTCTGACAATTGAGGCAGGCGCGTCGCTGGTAACCGCGCAAAACGCTGCGGACGACGCCAAGCGCCTGTTTCCTTTGTCGCTTGGGTCTGAGGGTACCGCCACGATTGGCGGGTTGATTTCGACCAATGCTGGCGGCGTGGCTGTGCTGCGCTATGGCATGATGCGCGACCTGATTCTGGGTCTGGAGGTTGTCCTTCCGAGCGGTGAAATCTGGGATGGGCTGTCCGGCCTTCGCAAGAACAATACGGGCTATGATCTGAAACACCTGTTTGCAGGCGCAGAAGGCACGCTTGGCATTATCACGGCGGCGACGCTGAAACTGTTTCCGAAGGTCGCCAAGAGCACCGCCTGGATCAGCTGTGAGAATGCCAAAGCTGTGGTTGAGCTGCTGGCGCTTACCCGCGAACATGCCGGCGATACGGTTACCAGTTTTGAAATCATTCCAGCCAATGCGATCGAGATGGTGCAATCCGAAATGCCGGATGTCCGCGATCCACAGCCATCCGATCTGCCCTGGCGCGTGCTCTGTGAAATCTCGATGGCGAGTGAAACCCATGCCCGCGACGTGATGGAAACAGCCTTGCAAGCGGCTTTCGAGTCCGGCCTCGCCGCGGACGCGATCATTGCCGAAAATCTCGGCCAGGCAAAATCGTTCTGGGCCATTCGCGAAAGCATTCCGCTCTGCAAGCGCGCTTATGGCACTGCGATCAATCACGATATCTCAGTGCCTGTCTCACAAATCCCAGGATTTTTGCAGCAAACGGAGACCGCCATTCAGCAAGTATCGCCGGGCGCGGAAATCATCGCATTTGGTCATGTTGGGGACGGAAATTTGCATTACTCGGCGTGCGAGCCGAAAGACACGCCAAGCCAGATCCTCGCTAAGCACGCGGCTGAGATCACCGAAATTGTCCATACTCAGGCGATGGCCTTTGGCGGCTCCATCAGCGCGGAGCATGGGGTTGGCCGACTGAAGCGCGACGAGCTTGCAGCCATCCGTCCCGCCGCCGCCACGGCGACGATGAAAGCGATCAAGACGGCGCTCGACCCGAACGGAATCATGAATCCGAACCGGGTTGTCAGCGTCGACTAGGCGCGCATCGCATTTTGCGCCACACTCTCAGTCTATGTCAGAATGGGGACAGCAAAAGTGTGCGGACGTTTTTTCAGGCATGGCGTGAGTTGGGAAGAATATAGCTCTTATCTCGATCTGTTCGAATATGCGGGCATTGATCCGCCAGAGCCCGCCTACAATATCGCGCCGACGCAGATCGCGCCAATCGTGCGCATTGCGGCCGAGGATGAACCTGTCCCGAAAGGCCAGCGCCATCTCGCCCCAGCCATGTGGGGTCTAGTTCCAAGTTGGTGGCGCAAACCACTCAAGGAAAAGAAGTTCTCAACGTTCAATGCCCGCAGCGAGACGATTGCAACATCCAACACATTTCGAGGGAGTTTTCGGCACAAACGCTGCCTTGTGCCGGCTAGCGGATTCTACGAATGGACCGGTCGGAAAGGCAGCAAGACGCCGTTCGCCATTGGCTTGCGCAATCGAAGGTGGTTTTGTTTTGCGGGATTGTGGGATCGCGCGACGATAGACGGATCAGAGATCGATACATTCACCATCCTGACCACCACGCCGAACGATCTCATGGCCGGATTGCACACGCGGATGCCGGTCATTCTGGACCCGCAGGACTATGAGCGATGGCTCGACACATCGCGCCGAGACGTGGAAGATCTATACAAGCCCTTCCCGACAGACGCGATGCACGCCTGGGTGGTTGCTCCAACCGTCGGGAATGTTCGCAATCAGGGCCCGGAACTGATTGAAGAAGTTTGAGACCTAACCGGTAACGGCCGCCGTCAGGGCGTCGCAAACCTTATGCACCTGGCTTTCCGAAAGATAAGGATGCATCGGCAGGCTGAGCGATTCATCCGCCGCTTTTTCGCATTCCGGAACACTGCCAAGCTCTGCGAGATGCGCAAAGGCAGGCATCTGATGGATCGCCATATCGTAATAGATCCCACTCGGGATCCCGGCCTCCGACAGCTTAGCCCGAACCGCATCGCGGTCAGGCACGCGCACGGTATAGAGACCGTAGCCATTTTCCTGACCATCCAGCGCTTCCTGCAATCCGACAACATTTCCGAGGCGTTGATTGTAAATCTGGGCGGCAGCGATCCGGCGCGCCCGCTCGCCTTCAAACAGGTCGAGTTTTTCAGCAACGACGGCGCATTGAATCGAATCTGAGCGGCCATTGATTCCGACGCGGATGGATTCCTTGCGATTGTCGCCTGTCCCGTGCCAGCGGATCGAGCGCATGCGATCTGCGAATTCCTTGTCCTGGCACAAGATCGCACCGCCATCGCCATAACCGCCTAGCGTTTTGGTCGGATAAAAACTGGTTGCTGTGATCTCGGCGATATTGCCGACCCAACGGCCATTGTCCTTGCCGCCAAAGGCCTGTGCGCCATCGGCAATCACACGAAGACTATGGGCGTCGGCGACCGCCTGGATCGCGGTATAGTCGGCGGGAAGTCCGTACAGATCCACCGGCATCACCGCGCGTGGCGTCAGGCGTCCATCGGCTTTGACCTCGTCGATTTTGCGGGCGAGATCGGCTGGATCCATATTGAACGTGCGCGGGTCGATATCGACGATTACCGGATATCCACCCGACAGCAGAACCGCATTTGCGGTCGCATTGTATGTGAAGCCTGGAATGAATACCGCATCGCCCTCGGCAATGCCCATGGCGAGCAGCGGCATGACCAGCGCCTGGGTCCCGGACCCGACCGCCACCACGTCGGCTGCGCCAGTAAATTCGGCTAGCTTTTCTTCGCATTCGGTAACCTCTGGTCCGCCAATGAAGCGGCCATGATCGAGAATGTCGATCCAGCGCTGTTCCAAGGCCGGACGGATCGAGGCCTGCTGGGTTTTCAGGTCAAACAATTGGATCGGCGCGTCATCTGGAAGCTCGATCAGGGTCGCGGGCTCAGTTTGTGAATAGGCCATTTATTATGCTCCAATTGTATGCAGGGCAGACAGTTCGGCTTGTTCAGCCATATGCACGGCAAGAGCCGCTTCGCGTCCGGGAATTGCGCAAGCCTGTTGACCAAGCGCAGCCGCAAAAAAGGCATCATCAGCGGCACCCAGTGGGTCAGGTAGAGTGTCAGACACGTCGACTTTGACATTGAATGGCGTCGTGTTTTCGATCTCACGGCTTAGAAAATTGATGGCGATTGTTCCCGACGGATAGGTAAGGATCATGCGGCGATCTCGTTCACTATGGCAGCGGCTGGCCGTGACTTCGGCTTGTCCAATGGCGAAGCCGAGCTGAGCCGTGGATTCGTCCACGTGCTCAGTATGCGCGCTGCGTCCTGTGGCCTCAACGCTGAGCGCCGGTCCCATCAGTTTTCCAACCATGTCGAGATCATGGGTCATCAAATCCCAGATCACCGAGACATCTCCAGCCCGGCCATCTGGCGCGGGCGGTCCCATGCGCCAGGCTTCGATACGGGTCGGCGTTTCAGGAATGTCGAACAGCCCCATCGCCTCAAGGACGAACCGTTCCTGGTGTCCAACCTGCAGAACCCGCCCTTTTTCATCGGCAAGGGTCGCCAAGGCATCGGCGGCATGACCGGTGAGCGCCAACGGTTTTTCGACCATGACGTGGCATCCGGCCTCCAGCGCGGCGCGAACGACGGCTTCGTGATAGGTGGCGGGGCATGCAACGATCACCGCATCGGCTGCGGCAAACAATTCGTCCTGGCTGGAGAAGGCGGTCACTTGGTGCTTTCCCGCGAGATCAGCGCATCGCGCCTGATCGGGATCAAACAGACCAATAAAGGCGGTGCGGTCCGATCCCGCAATCTTACCTGCGTGATAACCGCCAAAGACGCCGGCACCAACAAGGCCAGTCTTCAAAATTGCCATGGGTCTACTCCACTCTCGACCCGCTCTTCGCATTTCCGGATGGGCTGGCGCAACTGAACATGTCGGTAAGGTCCATCAAAAGGCATTGCGGATTCTTACAAGCTGGCCCTTTGCTTCCCACGCGGAAGCGTACAAATATGACTGTAAAGCATTGGAAGGACATGAAATGCCTACGATTACCTCTAAGGACTGGACCCTGGCGAAGCGCCCGGTCGGCGAACCACAAGCTGACGATTTCGCGATGGTTTCAAACCAAGTACCAGAACCGGCCGCCGGTCAGATCCAGGTGCAGAACTCCTGGATGTCTGTCGATCCTTACATGCGTGGCCGGATGTACGACCGTGAGAGCTATGTGCCGCCGTTCCAGATCGGCGAAGTTCTGCAGGGCGGCGCGGTCGGACGGGTCACCGCTTCGAACCACCCCGATTACGCGGAAGGGGATCTGGTTCAGTCAATGGCGGGCTGGCGCGAAGCCTGGACCGCACCGCCAGAGGCTGTCATGGCCCAGAAACTGCCGGGCGACACAGGCCTGCCGGACAGTGCCTTTCTCGGCATTGTCGGCATGCCTGGCCTGACCGCTTATGCCGGGATCCTGCGCGTCGCGGAGCTTAAGGAAGGCGATGTCGTCTTCGTCTCGGGCGCAGCTGGGGCGGTTGGGTCCGCTGTGGTGCAAATCGCGAAGATCAAAGGGTGCACCGTGATCGGATCAGCAGGCGGCACAGAAAAGTGCAACCTGGTAAAATCCCTCGGCGCTGACGAATGCATAGATTACCGCGCCGCCGGTGACTATGACGGCCTGCTCGCCGCCTTGCGCGCCGCAGCGCCAAAAGGGATCGACGTCTATTTCGACAATGTCGGTGGTGATCATCTGGAAGCCGCCATTGAGTGTGCTCGTCCAATGGCGCGCATGGCGATATGCGGAATGATCTCGCAATATAATGACACAGAGCCGCGCCCTGGCCCGCGCAATATGATCCAGATCGTTGGCAAACAGCTACAGATCCGCGGCTTCATCGTGTCCACACATGCCGACATGCTGCCAGACTTCCAACGCGACATGGTGAGCTGGATCACAGGCGGGAAAATGAAGTTCGAAGAGACCGTGATGGAAGGTGTCGAGAATGCACCCAACGCCTTCATGGGGCTGTTTTCGGGCAAGAATAAAGGCAAGATGCTGGTCAAGCTCAGCTAAAGCTGCACCTACTTAGAAAGCCCGTCATCGATGCGTCAGTCTGTTTTCGATTATATCGACAATCTCGACACATTGTTGGCAGTGATTGTTGGAGCACTGCTGGCGACGGGCGGCGCAATGGTGGCCGAGCTGGTTCAGGACCGTCTCGGCCAAAAGCGCAAGGAGCGCGACGCGGCGCGTTTCTTCGGCGAGATCCTGGCCTCGGTCGACCTGATCCTGGATCGGGCATTTGCGTCCATGGATATGGGTGAGCGCTGGGGAGACGTCACGCAGCGCCTGTTCCGGACAGCACTCAACGAAGCCGCCATTTATGAGCGTAACCGCGAACGCTTGTTCGAAATGCGCGACATGGAGCTGCGGCGGATCATCCATGTTCACTTCCTGACCGAGATGGTGCCGCTGGTCGCCTTGACCGAAACCAACGCGGAAATCTCGGAAATTGAAAAAGAACTCAAGCACGCTGAGGTCCTCACGGCAGCAAAACAGGATGCGCTGCTGGAAGATCTGGAACGCTTGCGGGAGGCCCGTGAAGGCGCGCTCAATGCGATCCAGGCCGAGCACGCCAAGACCGAGGCGATCTGCAGACGGATGGAACCTCTGGCCGGCGTCACATTCTGATCCGTGGCCCGTCTGTTCGACGCTTATATTATTGTCGACTGGAGCGCCGCAGCGCGGCCCGTCACCGGGGCTAACTCGATCTGGGTCGGATGGCTGACAGAGGCGACAAATTCGAAACGTAAGTTCGCTCGCGAAAACCCTCGTACGCGCCGGGAGGCAAGAACACTTATAGAGACTCTCACCTTGGATCTGATCAGTCGCGGAAAACGTGTCTTGATCGGTTTCGATTTCGCGATGGGCTATCCGGCGGGCACGGCGGCCTCCCTCGGCTTGGACACCAGCCAGGATCCAGCCTGGAAAGCGATGCATTTGTTTCTGAGCCAGACCATCGAAGATCACGCGGACAATTCAAATGACCGATTTGAATTCGCCGCGCGGCTGAACGCGGTCATGACATCTGCGCCACATCCGTTCTGGGGCGCGCCCGCCTCGAAAACCTCTCCAACGCTTTCGGCGACGAAGGGCGACTTCAACCAATCCGGATCCTTGCCCGAGCATCGGCATTCCGAACGCTGGATCCGAACTCAGTTTCGCGCACATCCAAAATCTGTCTGGCAACTCCTCGGCGCCGGCGCCGTTGGCTCGCAGTCGCTTCTTGGTATCCCGACCGTCTCCTATCTGCGTGCGAGAATGCCGGGCGCGCAGATCTGGCCATTCGAAACCGGTTTCCAGCCGATGACATCAAAACGGCTCGAAAATACGTCCTGCGTGCTCGCTGAAATCTATCCAAGCACCGTCCCGATCACACCCAGAACGGGAGAAATCCTGGACGAATTACAGGTCAGAATGCTCTCAGAACGCCTCGAATCGCTCGATTCTGCCGGGAGTCTCGGTGATGCATTCGATTTTCCGAATTCAATTTCTGATAGAGAAATACACAAAATAATCGACGAAGAAGGGTGGATTTTGGCAAAATAACGCTGAATCGCCCGTATTTATTGGGTTTACGGGATTCACGACCAATTCGAATCATGAACAATGACCCCAACGGCAACTAGGGCCGTTGAAATAAGGGAGAAGCCCAATGAACAAGGGTGAACTGACCAAAGCAGTTGCAGATGCAGCAGACATGTCTCAGGCCGAAGCTGGCCGTGCCGTGGACGCTGTCTTTGATTCAATCTCAGGCGCGGTGAAGAGCCGTGATTCTGTGGCAATTGCTGGTTTCGGTACGTTCGTCGCGAAAACTCGCGGCGCTCGTGAAGGTCGCAACCCTGCGACTGGCGAGACCATCCAAATCAAAGAGAAAACCTCTGCGGCTTTCAGACCGGCTTCCGCTCTGAAAGACATCTAAGGTTATTCGCGAAAGCGAACCTTATCAAACGGCGTGTCGCACCTCGCGGCGCGCCGTTTTCCATTCCAGCAATCCCCACTGCAACAGTCCGGCCACGAGAAGCGTGATCGTCACCGCTTCCATCATCCCCTGAACGCTACGGCCCATGGTCACCGCCATGATGTAGCAAAGCGGAATCATCAGCGCGAAGAAAGATGCGATGTGGATCGCGGACGGCAACCAGACCACGCCCTGCGCCCGCAGCGCCATGGAGGCGGTCGCCTGCAGTCCGTCAAACGTCGTCGCCAAGGCAGCATAGATCAGCATCGCAGCGATCGCAGGTGCCAGCATCGTCCCATCAATGCTCGCTTCCGAATTGACCAATAACAGCGCGACGCCGTCCTTGAACGCATAGATCAACAAAGCCAGCACCGTCCCCAGCACAAAGGTCGCTGCCACGCCAAGGCGTGACGCGTCCTTGACGCCTTGAAAATCACCGCGCCCGACATGTTCAGCCACGCGGACGCTGGTCGCCGTGCCGATGCCGAGGAAGAACATGAAACAAAAACCCATAATCTGGACGGAATAGCCGTACACGGCATTGGCGGCGACGCTGACAAAGGCCGCGATCGTGTAGGTCAGGTTGAACCCTCCCCACTCAGCAATATTCGAGATTGCGGTGCCACCGCCCACAGTTATTTGGCGCCTGCCTTCGTCCTCGGGGCCGGGCTCAGACGGTTTCAATGCCGGCGTTAGCCAGATGACAAAGCCAATCAGCGCAAACGTGATGGCCCAGCGCGAGCCGACGGTTGCCCAGGCAACGCCCTCCCCGCCCATTTGCGGCATGCCCCACCTTCCAAGCACCAGCGCCAGATCAATCACGAGATTCACGCCTACCCCAAGATAAGAGGTAATTGTCACAATCAACGGGCGGCGTAATGCCTCCAGATAATAGCTACACACCGTCGAGATCATGAACCCAAGCAGGCTCAGCGACAGGATCTGCGTAATCAACGCAGTCTCCGACGCGAACTCGGCTGGCGTCATCGAGGCGCTGATATTTTCGTTCGGGTTGATCTGAACGAAGAGCAGATCAAACAGCGGCGCTGCCACCAGATAGACGATCGCCGTGACCGCGATGCCGATCAACACCGCCCAGCCCATGCCACGCCGAAAAATCCGTCCGGAAAGACGCTCCTCACCGCGCCCAACCAATTCCGAGGTCAGCACCTGGACGCCGAGCAGGATACCCATCCCAAATCCAAGGGTCACACCAATTGGCAACCAGGAATTCAGGATAAAGGCCAGCTCATGCTCCTGGCCTTTGACCTGGCCGAGCACAATCGCATCCGTCAGGCCCATCAGCATCCACGACAGGCGTGAGATCGCGATCGGCCCTGACAGCCGCAA
>SPJK01025110.1_pt1 | contig 22025 bp, 20 predicted proteins | sample 3741771 | NCBI WGS metagenome assembly SPJK01 (sample SAMN10925997, study PRJNA522277) | cold seep metagenome | isolation source: Elba SIP-enriched marine methane seep metagenome, extraction at timepoint T2 | place: Italy: coast of Elba, Mediterranean Sea
GATATGGATGCGCTTGGGGCCATCGCCAACGAACACGGTTTGAAAATTGTGGAAGACAGCTGCCAGGCAATGGGCGCGAAATATTGCGGTACACCAGCCGGTTTATTTGGGGTCGCGGGATCCTATTCCTTCTACCCCGCCAAGACCTTGGGCGCGTTTGGCGACGGCGGCGCTGTTGTCACAAATAATGACGAGACCGCTGCTTTAATCCGCCAACTGCGCGACCATGGGCGGGGCCCGTCGGGCAAGGTAACCATGTTTGGCCGCAACGGGCGTCTGGACAATATACAAGCCGCTATCCTGGATCAGAAACTGTCCCGCTATGACGAGGCGCTGACACGTCGCCGCGAAATTGCGACCATGTATCAAGAGGCCTTGGGATCAATCGAACAGCTGTTGCTGCCCCCCGCGCCGGGCTCGGATGAGCTACGGTTTGATATTTTCCAGAACTACGAAATCCAAGCACAAGACCGAGACGGTCTGCGTCAATATTTGTCGGATGCCGGGATCGGAACGATCCTGCAATGGGGGGGCTGGATGGTACATCAGTTTGACGATCTAAACCTTCGGTGTGACGCCCCATATGCCGAACATATGTCCAAACACTTCATGATGCTTCCCATGCACCACATGCTAAGCGATGAAGACGTGCAGCATGTCTGTTCACATGTAACGAAGTTCTACTCCTAACCAAAAGCGAGGTGACAAACGTGTCCCAAGAACCCATCAAAGTTGCAGGGGGGTTGCGCACCTCGGTCGAGGCTGAAGAAGCCGGACGAAACAAAGCTCTGTTTGACGCGAACCCATCCAGCTGGGAAGTCAAAATGGAAAACTTCCCAAAATATGTCCGACGTCAGAATATGACGCGATATCTGGCGCTATACGAGATTTTTAAGCGCCAGATGCCGGTCAAAGGGTCGATTGTCGAATGTGGGGTCAATCACGGGTTTGGCACCATGGCTTGGGCCAAATTTTCCGCAATCCTAGAGCCAGTCAATCTGATGCGCCGCGTTTACGGCTTTGACACATTCGAAGGCTTCCCAGGCGTCAGCGAGAAAGACCGCTCTGCAGCTTCGAACCATGTCAAGGAAGGGGATCTGGCAGCGGATGTCCACGATGAGCTGGGACAACTGATCGATATTTACGACGGCACACGCTTTTTGGGCCATGTCAAAAAAGTAGAGCTGATCAAAGGGGACGCCACCCAAACGATCCCTCAGTTCATCCAGGACAATCCCCATGTTCTGGTCTCATTGCTGTATCTGGATTTTGATCTCTATGAACCAACAAAAGTTGCCCTAGAGCATTTTCTGCCCCGGATGCCAAAGGGGGCCATTCTGGCCTTTGACGAGCTCGACAACCCTTTGTGGCCAGGCGAAACACTGGCAATGCTGGAAACCCACGCGAAACGCCCCCTGCGGATAGAGCGTTTGGATTTTGATCCATATATCGGCTTTGCCGTGCTCGACTAAAGGACGCCTTATGACCGACTTTCAACCCGCACAGCCTCTTGACACCCGAACAATGGCCGCCCGTATCCGTCGCCACGCGGTCGATATGACCCATCTGGGCAAAAGCTCTCATGTAGGGTCGATCTTGTCGATGGCCGACATCATGGCGGTCCTCTATGGGGCCGTGTTGCAAGTTGATCCGTCCCAGCCCAAGCATCCCGCACGGGACCGCTTCCTTCTTTCAAAGGGACATGCGGGCGCTGGCGTCTACGCCGCCTTGGCCGAACGAGGGTTCTTTGACCCAAGCCTGCTAAGGCAGCACTATCAAAATGGGTCGATATTCTCGGGCCATGTCAGCCACAAAGGTGTTCCCGGTGTCGAGTTTTCAACCGGGTCTTTGGGCCACGGGCTTGGGGTAGGCGCAGGGATGGCTTTATCCGCCAAACGGCGCGGCACTGGTGCACGGGTTGATGTCGTCATGTCAGACGGAGAATGCGACGAAGGCTCTAACTGGGAAGCGGTCCTGTTTGCTTCCCATCACAAGCTTGGAAACCTGACCGCCACAGTGGACTACAACAAGATCCAATCATTGAACCCAGTGTCCGAAACCCTGGCCCTTGAGCCCTTCGCCGACAAATGGCAGGCCTTTGGCTGGCATGTCCAAGAGGTCGACGGCCACGATCACACCGCCTTGCACGCCGCCTATACGACCGCCCGCGCCCTGCCGGATCAGCCTTCGGTCGTGATTGCCCATACTATAAAAGGCAAAGGCGTATCATTCATGGAAAACAGCGTATTGTGGCACTATCGCACCCCACAGGGTGAAGAATATGCCGCAGCCTGTAAAGAACTAGAGGCACCAAACAATGCGTGACGCCTTTATCGCAGAACTGACCACTCTGGCAGAGCAAGACCCCTCCGTCATGCTGATCACCGGGGATCTTGGTTTTGGTGTGCTGACAGATTTCGCCGCCCGCTTTCCGGATCAGTTCCTGAATGCCGGGGTTGCCGAACAGAATATGACCGGTCTGGCCGCCGGTCTCGCCCTTGAAGGGCACAAGGTCTATACCTATTCCATTGCAAATTTTACGACCCTGCGCCCTTTGGAACAAGTTCGCAATGACATTTGCTATCACAATGCAGATGTCACGCTGGTCTCGGTGGGGGGCGGTTTCTCTTACGGGCAGCTGGGTATGTCCCATTTCGCAACCGAAGATATGGCCATCTTACGCGCCTTGCCAAACATGAATGTCATTGCCCCGGTTGACCCTTGGGAAACCCGTTGTCTGACTCAGCAGATGGCTGAAAAACCTGGCCCAAAATACCTGCGCCTGGACAAAGGACAGGGTGGATCGTCAGAAGAACCCGTCACGCTCGGCCAGATCCGGACCGTACGCGAAGGAACAGATGTCACGCTGCTTGCCGTTGGGGCAATCTTGTCAGAGGCCCTAAAAGCGGCTGAAATCCTGGCCCAGAATGGCGTCGAAGCCAGAGTACTGGCCGTCCATAGCCTAAAGCCCCTAGATACCCAGACCGTTTTGGCAGCCGCCCGGCAGACAGGCGGGCTGGTAACAATCGAAGAACACACCGTAATCGGCGGATTGGGCGCAGCCGTTGCCGAATGCTGTCTGGAGAACGACGCAGCCCCAGGGTTTTTCCGCCGCATTGGTTTACCTGACATCTATCCAACCGTCGTGGGGGATCAAGATTATCTGCGCGGCGTATATCACATGGATGCCGAGGCCATTGTCAAAACCGTCCTCAAGGCCCGCATCACATGAAATCATACCCTCTGAAACGTCCATTTGATCTGCTGTTCTCGGGTGCGGTCTTGATCACCATCAGTCCGATCTTGGTCTGCGCCATGGCGGCAGTATGGCTGCAAGACTATCGTTCTCCGTTCTATATGGCGCGGCGTGTGGCCCGTGGTGGCGGCGATTTTATCATGATCAAGATCCGCTCAATGGTGGTGAATGCCGAAAAATCCGGCGTAAGCTCGACCGGCGCGCAGGACCAACGGATTACCAAGGTCGGCCATATGATCCGACGGTACAAAATTGATGAATTGTCCCAGTTCTTAAATGTCCTACGCGGCGACATGTCGGTCGTCGGCCCACGTCCCAACACACGGGCTTGGGGCGTCGATCTATACACCTCGCGCGAGCAAGATTTGCTGAAAGTACGCCCTGGCATTACCGATCTGTCTTCGATCGTGTTTTCTGATGAAGCCGACATTCTGAAGGATGCGGATCATCCGGACGAGGCCTATAACCAGCTTATCCGTCCCTGGAAAAGCCGCTTGGGCCTATTGTATATCGAGCACCAAAGCCTTTGGCTGGACCTGCGGATCATTTGGATCACAGCCTTGGCCGTCGTACAAAAGCCCAAGGCTCTGAAAGCTGTCGCAGGCATCTTACAAGACCTGAACGCTGACACAAAATTGATCGAGATTTGCCGCAGGGACCATCCTCTTGTTGCGTCGACACCTCCGGAGGCTAAAAGCAATTCACAGTGAATACGCCGTCCCGAGCTTCCCAGTCTCTGACAATTTGGACTATCTGCGATGGCGAGCCATTGCCCACGGACGATCCCTCGGCCCGGATGCTCCGCACGGCTTTAGTGTCAGAAATGCTGGCCGACCGCGGGCATCACGTCACCTATTGGACATCGCGTTTTGATCATCTGCGCAAGTCTCAGCGCTTGACAGCCCCGGGTGTGCTGGACAGCGGCGCGGGATACCAAATTCATTGTGTCGATGCCTTGCCTTATACAAAAAACGTGTCTGTCACCCGACTGCGCCACAACGCGATCGTGTCCCAAGACATGAAGCAACGCATGGGCGCCGCCGCACAGCGCCCCGATATCCTGGTCGCAGATCTGCCCACATTGGAATTGGCTGAACTGGCTGGCCAAATCGGCAAAGACTGGGATATCCCCGTGGTCCTGTCGATCCGGGATCTGTGGCCCGATGTGTTCTATACCCTGCTTCCCAAGCCCCTTGCTGCTTTTGGCAAGCTTCTGTTTGCCCGTTGGGACGCCCGCGCGCGCCGCGCCGCATCTCTGGCGACCTCTTTAGTTGGAATATCGCCCGGATACCTGGCATGGGGCCTGGAAAAAGCCGACCGCGCCCGCCGTACAGAGGATGCTATCCTGCCTTTGGGCTACCCAGATGGCCAAGCCTTGACCCCGCAGGCCGTTGACCGGGCTGCGGCCAAGTTTGCGGCAATGGGCCTTGATCTAGACAAACCGATTATATGTTTTGTGGGCACATTTGGCCGCTCATACGATCTTAGCACCGTGCTGAAGGCCGCCCGCCACCTGCCAGACAGCCTAGGTGCCCAGTTCGTCCTGTGCGGTGAAGGGGACCAAGCAGACGCCTGGACCGCGCAGGCCGAAGGATTGGACCGGATCTTCTTTCCCGGCTGGGTCGATCAAGATGAAATCAGGTGGCTACTGAATAAGGCACAGCTTGGCCTGGCGTCCTATGCACCCGGCGTCAAACAAGGGCTACCCAACAAATTTTTTGAATATATGAGCTTCGGTTTGCCGATCGTAAGCTCTTTGCGCGGCGAAGCTGCAGCCGAGATCGAAACCCATCAAATCGGCTGGTCTTACACCGCAGGCGACGCGGCAGATCTGGCCCGCGTTCTAAAGCAGGTCTTGCGAAATTCCTCAGACCGAGAGCAGGCTTCGCAAGCCGCCCGAGCCCGTTTTCAGTCCACCTACAGCCAATCTGTCGTCTATCAGCGCTACGTTGCCTTGATCGAAGGGTTGGCCTACACAAATCACTCAAGGCACTCCACCACAGACCACATCTAACGCCCATTGGATAAGTACAAGCGAAGACCCGGCCACCGCCCTTGCACGCAACCGAGAAAGAAAAGATCCCATGCCGCTTTTTCCCGAACTTCAATACTGCAACCGGTGCTGTATGCCCGAAACCCAAGAGGGTTTGGTTTTCGACGATATCGGCATCTGTCAGGCGTGTAATTCAGCCGAGCAAAAGATGCATATCGACTGGGTCGAACGGGAAGGAGAACTGAAAAAAATCCTAGACAACGCCAAGGCCGAGGCGGGGAATAACTACGATTGCATCATTCCGATCAGCGGAGGCAAAGACAGCGTTTTCCAGCTCCATGTGCTGACCAAGATCTATGGGATGAAACCCTTGGCCGTGACCTACTCCCATAATTGGTACAGCCGGACAGGGTACTACAACTTGATGAACTCGCTTGAGCAGTTCGAAGTCGACCACATTATGTTCACGCCCAACCGCAAATTGGTAGGCAAGGCGGCTCGGCGCAGCCTAGAGACGATTGGGGACGCATGTTGGCACTGCCATGCCGGGGTTGGCGCATTTCCCTTGCAAATCGCAACACGGTTCGGAATTAAACTCTTGATCTGGGGGGAGTCCGTTGCCGAAGCCTCTGGCCGGGCGTCCCATTTCAATCCTGTTTGTAAATTTGATGCCGAATATTTCACCCGTGTCTCTGCAAAACTGGACCCCAAGCAATTTGCAAAAGGCGACCTGACCCCGCGGGATCTACATCCGCTCAATGCCCCGACACAGGCCGCCTGCGACGAAGCTGGTGTCTTTGGCATACATTTAGGCAACTTCATCTTCTGGGATGAAGAGCGCCAAACCGAGTTTATCAAACGCGAATATGGCTGGAAGGAAACCCATATCGAGGGGGCCTATAAAGGTTACAAAAGCGCCGAATGCATCATGCCCGGGGTTCACGACTTCACAAACTACCTGAAACGGGGATACGGACGGACCAGCTATCAGGCCGCAATGGATATCCGCCAGGGTCTGCTTGACCGCGAAGACGCGTGGGAGCTGATCGAAGAAATTGACACCGAAGAACCCTATGCCTTGCAGTACTTTCTTGAAGTCACCGGATATTCGAAAGAAGAATTCTACGACATCATGAAATCCCAACGGAAAGACCAGCTAAAAAACGCGGACATGAAAGTTAAGGAAAAGACACGCCCAAGCAGCGAAGTCTTGCGCCCTTATGTCCAGCAAATCATTGAAGAATATAATGCACAGGAGAATGACGAGTGACGACCTCCTGGAGCGAAAACAAACGCCTATTGAGCACCGGTGACGTCACCGAGGCAGAGCTGTTCGATGCCAGCGCGGCCCGGATCAAGGCCGACGCGCATTTCAAAGCCTGGCAATGGACCTACAGCTCGTATGAGGACGCCACCCAAGCGCGCTGGCGCAGCACACAGCCTGATTTCCAAGCCTTCGTGGGCATGCAGCTTGCGGTGAAGGACATCTACAACAGCCAAACCGGCACAACAGAAATGGGCAGCCCAGCCTGGTCAGGTCACCGCGCGGGCAATGATGCACGGGTCTTGGCGGAATTCACCTATAATGGCGCCGTTATGCTTGGAAAGACAAAGACCGCAGAATTTGCCGTCCACGCCCTTCCCGACACTCTGAACCCCTGGGATGTGGCACGCACCCCGGGCACATCCTCGACCGGCTCCGCGGTCAGTGTCGCCCTTGGACATGTCCCGGTGGCCTTGGGAACGCAAACCGCCGGCTCTATCACGCGCCCGGCCAGTTTCTGTTCTGTCATTGGCTTCAAGCCAACCCAAGGAATCCATCCCCGGACCGGCATTCTAAAGACCTGCGATCCGTTTGATACTGTGGGGGTCTTCACCCAATCTCTGGACGACCTGTTGCCCGTCTTTGAAACAACCCGGGTGCGCGGAGACAATTACCCCATTGTCGAGCGCCGTCTTGGCCAAGCCTATAAGCACGCCGTCGAGGGCGGCAAATTGCGGGTCGGGCTTGTTTCCAGCCCCTTTGACAGCGCCGAGGACCCCGAGGTGCGTGCCGCAATCAACGATTTTTTCGCAGCACTGCCAAAGGATCAGTTTAATCTACAAGAGATCGATCTGACCCCGGAACTGGCCAATGCCGACGCGATCCACGCCAATATCTACAACAAGGCGCTGTCATATTACTTCCAGCCCGAACGCGCGCGCGGGGAAACCTTCAGCCCAACCTTGGAAGAAATCTTCGTCCACGGCGACCTTGTCTCGACCGAAACCTATCGCGAAGGCCTGTTGCAATTGCCCCCCCTTCGCGCCGCAGTTGCGCAGAAACTGGCCGATTACGACATTCTCTTAAGCCCCAGTACAGCCACCCCAGCCCCTTTGCGCGGTCAGACCGAGCGCCCAGACACCTCTCGGTTCTGGACCATGCTCCACCTGCCCACCCTGTCCTTGCCCCTGTTCAAAAACACCACGTCAGGCCTACCGTTTGGCCTGCAAGTCATTGGTGCGCGCAAGTTTACCGATCCGTTGTTGTTCACATTCATCAAACGCGCAGGGCTTGACGATAGCGCGCTGGTTCGGTTGCCCCGGACCGAATGATGGACCGCATAACGCGGGTAGTTCAGGCCCATGATAAAATGCGATCGGACACACAACGCCTTGTGTCCGATCAAAATGCACAAGCTCCCAGGGCTGCCTCAGGCCAGACCGGCAGGCGAAACCACTTAGCACGGCTGGGCGCGTTTTTGGCCCCCCTAATGTTATGGGGGCTGCGTTGGCTGCAATTGCGCTTTGGATCCCCTTTGCAAAGCAGCAACCGGGTTTTCTTTATATTCGACCCGGCTCGAACACCACGCCAGGCGTCAGAAGCCCCTGCAGCTTTCATGGACAGGGTTTTACGATCGAACCGGGCCAGCTCTGTCGGTCATCACCTTGGTATTTCGCGAACACACCGCGTCTCTCTTCTGGCCGTTCTGCCCGGCATAACCCGCCCTGGAACAGATTTGCGGGGCACAGACACATTGATGGACGGGATACTGGCCTGGATGGGTCCTAGTCAACTTGCAGCTCTGATATGGGATGCAGTACACCGCTCGGGCCCTGTTTCGCAACGGCTTAAGACAGCTTTCGTTGCCAAAGTGCAGAGCTATTTTTCCGCCCATCCCGGCAGCCATATCATCCTAAGCACCTCGAACTCGTATCTTGTCGAGTTGATCCGCATGGCCGCTTTGAGCGCGCAGAACACTACGGTCACCGAAGTGCTCCATGGCATCGCGGCAACCAGCATGGAGCCCTATTACGACACCCTAAGCGAAACCGCCCTTGGGCCCCATCACTATGTAAATCTAGTGGCTGACCTACCGCAGTTTACCTCTATCGAAGCGCATCTTCTTTGCGACGCCGACGGTCAAATCGCAAGCAACGTCAGCTTGAACGCGCGCTTGGCCGATCCTGAAAACAAGATTGCATTGAACCAAAGCCTGCTGTCTGCTCGTCCTGTCCTGATCATCGGAGGGTATTCGGCGGACAAGGATTACTTTGAAACAGAGTTCTTCGCCCAAGAACGCCAGATCATGGCCAAATTGCGTGAAACCGCCCCGGACCGCCGTGTAATCTACAGCCCACATCCCCAAATCGGGCGCAGCCATCCAACGCTCAAAAATGAACTGGAACAATTGGGGCTCGCAACCTCTGCTCTGTCAACGCTAGAGCTAATCTTGCATTGCCCCGCGGTCGTGGGAACCTTTTCCAGCAGTGCATTCGAAGCGACAATGTTGGAGCGTCAGGTTCTGTTACTGCCCTTTGACGCCGCGATCCTACCACCAGCCCTCCTAGCATCCCCCTATATCACCCGGGCAAACTCAGCCGAAGACGCACAGGAAAAATTAGAGCAGGTTCTGGAGAAAGCCGATCAAGAGCAATCCCCTGACCATCTGCAGGAATTCGCACGCCTTTGCATGACCCGCTTTGGCATAAGTTTAGTCCATGACTCGGAGCACCCCTCATGACCTCGCCCAAAAAATTGCGCTGTGCCACAATCGGCTGTGGCCGCATTGGGGGCGCCTCTAGCCTGGGTATGGCACAGTTCGCCCCAACGCATCTGCACCATGTCGGCCATTTAGAAGCCATCGGAACACTTGGCATCGCGTCTTCTCTGGCGGCCTGCGATCTGAACCCGGCCAGCTTCGAGCCCCTAAAGGGTCGCTTTGGGATCACCGATTGGTACACAGATGTCGATGCGTTGCTAACGGATTTCAAACCCCAATTGCTAACAATAGCGACCCGCACCCCCCAGAAACGGGCCTTGGTCGAAGCCGCCATCACAGCAGGTATTCGGGGAATTCATTTGGAAAAGCCCCTGTGCAACAGCCCAGAAGAGCTTCTCTTCTATACCGAGCTTGCAAAACGCCCCGATCTTATTCTGTCGAATGGCTGCATGCGGCGACATCTGGCCCCCTTTCAAGCGGCCCAAGCCCTGATTGCGCCAGAGCGCGCACAAGGGCAGCCCTGCCATGCAAGTGTCGCGATGGGGCCTTCCACATTGTTCTGGACCCAGTTTCACGGGCTAGAACTTCTGCTGTTTTTAGCCGGTCCGCACCGGACGGCCACGCGCATACAAGCCTGGATGGATCAGCTAGAGCTGGACCAGGATGGCACGCTCGTCAGCGACCCGCTTGTGCATCAGATCACCATCCAGTTTTCTGATGGGATGATCGGGGAAATCAGTTCAAGGCCTGGGCACACCACATCGGTTTTCGCAGGCAATAAGGGGCTTTATCTGCATGCGGACGGCCGGCAATGGCAAAGTGTCAGGACTGCCGTGGACGGGGATCCCTATCTGACCTTCACTGAGCACCCCACCCAGGCCGGGCCTGTGTCTGGCATGCAAGGCCCGCTCTATGCTCTGGCCCAAGCTTTATGCGAGGATGACGCGGCCCGCCAAGCCTTACGCCAAGCCACCCAAGACTTTCTTCTGGCCCAAAAGATAGCCTTTGCATGTGTCGATAGCGCCTTGTCCCAAGGCCGTCAGATCGCACTTGATGAGTTTTCCCCCGCGCGGGTGTGTTGGGGCAAAACCGGTTCATTTTTTGCCTAAGGTCAGGACCAATCCAACACGAAGGTCCGGCCTCCGATGCGTTCATGCATCAAATTCTGGTACACTTGGCCAAGGTCAGATGCGGGCACTACGTCCTGAATCAAAGCCCCTGCGGGCAACTTATTTTGGGCAATCGCCCGCATCAAGAAAGCGCAGTTCCGTTTCAGGGTAAAGCGAATTTCATGCTCTGGGATATCTCGGTTAGGGCTTAGACCACATGCTCGCAAGGTCAGCTGTTTGTCGTAAAATAATGCAGATCCCAAAGGGTTTTCATCTGGCCTGTCTTGGCCGCGCCCTGGAAAGCCCAAGATCCCAACCGTTGCCCCCGGACGGGCCAATCGCAAAGCCAACTGCCAATCATCCCAAGTGTTTGAAGTAGAAATCACCACATCAAAATGACTGTCCAAATTCCCAAGATCCCGGCTTTTCGGGGCCACCCCGGAAAGCCCAAAGGCAGTTAAATCCGTATTTGGCCCAGTATGATTGGAAAAACCTGTCACTTCAGCGCCACTCATTTGTGCAACGGCCGCACTGGTTAGCCCCAACGTCCCCAAACCAACCAGCGCAACCCGCATACCAGACACTATTTCGGTTTTCAGAGCGGCATTATAGCCCAAATGAAACAGATAAGTTGTACTGGCATGTACAAGGTTCATCTCGGCGGGCACCCGGCACAAAACCGCGTCTTCGGCCAAATGCGCATGACTGCCATGGGCGGAATGTGACAACACCAGATCCCCGGGTTGATATATGCTGTCATCCGATCCAGCCTGGATCACCCGGCCTATATGGCAATAGCCCACCACGCGCGGAAATCGGGGCGTGCCAGGGCGCAAAGACTCGGCCCCCTGAAAGGCGGCCAGCTCTGTCCCGGCGGAAACAGCAGACATCACGCTCTGCACCCAAAGATGCCCCGCATCGGCCCTGTGCTGCAAAGGATCTTTCACGAGTGTCTCTGGGGCAGTGACACGATAGATGAACGGGTCTGACATAAAGCATTGCCTTCCAGAAAACGCATAATGGATTGTGTGCTGGCTTACCCCGCTTCGGCCAAAGCCTTCAAGGAGGTTGCGCATAAGTCGGCCGTGGTGCAAACGAGATGGCCCCTTATTAAAAAAAAACCGTCCCCCTTGGTCCATCTTGTTCCCCATGATAAGCGACGAAATTGCACCCAGCGTATTGGACAATAGGAATACATAATGCTCGAAGGCAAAACGATCCTAATCACCGGTGGAACAGGCTCGTTTGGCCAAAAATTTGTCCCCATGACTCTTGCTAAATTTAATCCGGCCAAGGTTATCATTTTCTCGCGCGACGAAATGAAACAATGGAATATGGCCCATGATTACAAAAACGATCCACGGGTGCGGTTTTTCATCGGCGATGTCCGCGACCGCGATCGTTTGTACCGCGCCCTAGATGGAGTCGACTATGTCGTACACGCCGCAGCGACCAAAATCGTTCCAACCGCAGAATATAACCCTTTTGAATGCATCAAGACCAATATCAACGGGGCGATGAACCTGATTGATGCCTGCATCGATAAAGGCGTTAAACGGGTCGTGGCGCTGTCCACGGACAAAGCCTCTAGCCCTGTGAACCTCTATGGTGCTACCAAGCTGGCCTCCGACAAATTATTTGTCTCGGGCAATGCCTATTCAGGCGAGCATGGCACAACATTTTCGGTTGTGCGCTACGGCAATGTCATGGGGTCTCGGGGGTCTGTCATCCCCTTTTTCTTGTCCATCAAAGAGAGCGGGACATTGCCGATCACCGATCCACGGATGACGCGCTTCATGATCACGCTGGACCAAGGCGTCGAATTGGTTTGGCACGCATTCGAGGACATGGAAGGCGGCGAGATTTACGTTAAAAAAATTCCATCCATGAAGGTTCCGGATATTGCCGCAGCCGTGGACAATACGGCCACCCAAAAAGTCGTCGGAATTCGTCCGGGCGAGAAGCTGCACGAACAGATGATCGGGATCGAAGACGCGCCCTTTACCCTAGAGTATAAAGACCATTTCAAGATCCTGCCCGCGATCAACGAATGGTTCGAAAGCCCTGAGCGGATCAAAGATGGCACCCGGGTTGCAGATGATTTTGTCTATTCCAGCGACAACAACACCGACTGGATGGATCAAGACACCCTGCGCGCGTGGATTGCAGAAAACAAAGAGTATATCGGGAAAATTTAAGCCATGATTCCTTATGGTCGTCAGGACATCACGCAATCCGATATCGACGCCGTCCTGTCGGTTCTGGGCTCAGACTTTCTGACCCAAGGCCCGCAGGTTCCCGCGTTTGAGCAAAAACTTTGCAGCCATGTAGGGGCCCGCCATGCTATTGCTGTGAACTCGGCGACCTCAGCGCTGCATATTGCCTGCCTGGCCTTAGGGCTGGGGCCTGGAGACCGGCTGTCGACGTCCCCCATTACCTTTGTCGCCTCGTCCAATGCAGCGCTATACTGCGGCGCATCCGTAGACTTTGTCGATATTGACCCGCAAAGCTTCAACATGTGCCCCAAGGCGCTTGAGGCAAAGCTGCAATTGGCTGCGCGCACCAATACATTGCCCAAAATCGTTTTGCCTGTGGCCATGTGCGGGCAGTCCTGTGATATGGCCGCCCTTCGCGCCTTGGCCGATCACTATGGGTTCGCTCTTCTGGAAGACGCAAGCCATGCCATCGGCGGCCGCTATAAGAACGGGTTCATGGGCAATGGAGCTTATGCCGACATCAGCGTTTTCAGCTTTCATCCCGTCAAGATCATCACCACGGCCGAAGGCGGGGCTGCGCTGACCAACAACCCAGAGCTGGCCCAACGTATGGGCTATTTGCGCAGCCACGGTGTGTCCCGTGACCCCGCCGTGATGACCCCCGACCCAGACAACCTGCGGGACCCTTGGGTCTACGAACAAATCGACCTAGGCTACAACTATCGCATGACCGAAATTCAGGCCGCTTTGGGCACCACCCAGATGACACGGCTGGACAGCTACGTCGCCGCCCGAGCCGCCAAGGCCGAACGCTACATGACCGCCTTGGCCGATCTTCCGATCGACTTGCCTTATCAGCATCCGGACAGTGCATCCTCCTGGCATCTCTATGTCATACGGACCCATAACCCCGATGACCGCCGCGGTCTATTTGACCATCTGCGGGCCGCCGGTGTCGGGGTAAATGTGCACTACATTCCGGTTCATACTCAACCATATTACAAAGGCTTAGGATTCTCTGATGGCGACTTCCCAAATGCTGAATCCTACTATTCCAGGGCAATCTCGATCCCGCTGTTCGCCACAATGACCGATGCCCAGCAAGATCATGTTATCAACAGCCTGCACGAATGGGACCGCCCATGAGCCTCTGCGTCATCCCAGCCAGAGGCGGCTCTAAGCGCATTCCCCGCAAGAACGTCAAGCTGTTCCATGGGCGCCCCATGATCGCTTGGTCCATCGAGGCCGCCAAAAGCAGCGGTGTCTTTGATCATATTATCGTTTCAACAGATGATCCTGAAATTGCTGAGATCGCCAAACAGGCGGGGGCCGAAGTGCCCTTTCTGCGGCCTGCGCACTTGTCAGATGATCACACCGCAACCCTGCCCGTGATCGCCCATGCGTTAGAGGCCGCAGAAGAGCTGTGGGGCCGTCAGGGCACATTGTGCTGCCTGTATGCCACGGCCCCTTTCGTCCAAGGGCAAGATATCCGCGCGGCATTGGACATGTTGGACCAAGACAGCGCGGCGCAATTCGCGATGCCCGTGACCTCCTTTCCTTTTCCGATCCAACGGGGCGTGCGCCTGCACGATACGGGTCGAATCGAGATGTTTCAGCCCGAACACGCCCTGACCCGCAGCCAAGACCTTGAAGAATCATATCATGACGTCGGTCAATTCTACTGGGGTCGCCGCGATGCATGGCTTGGATCAAAACCCATTATCGGGCCCTATACGGCCGCGTTGGTCATCCCGCGCCACCGGGCCCAGGATATCGACACCCCCGAAGACTGGGATCTGGCCGAACGGCTTTTTGCAGTGCTAATGGATCCGTAGATGCAAAATCCAAATGGTCTGCGATGTTCCTGTCCCCAGTATCAAGACAGTGTCCCTTGCGCTTATAATTTTCGGACCCTTCTGTGTATTTCGACGACGAGGACAGCAAACCCATGACACACGCCCCAGAGGTCACAATCGCCGGACGCAAGATTGGCGCGGATCATCCCCCTTATGTCATCTGCGAGCTGTCTGGAAATCACAATGGCTCGTTGGAGCGCGCGCTTCGCCTAATCGATGCGGCCGCCGAAACTGGGTGCGATGCGATTAAGCTACAAACATATACCGCCGATACGCTGACGATCTCATGTGATCGCCCAGAGTTCCGCATTTCCGGCGGGCTGTGGGATGGGTGGCAGCTCCATGATTTGTATCAAGAGGCCCACACCCCCTTTGAATGGCACGCCGCAATGTTCGAACGGGCCAAAAGCCACGGCGTCACAATCTTTTCCAGCCCCTTTGACGAAACCGCAGCGGATCTGCTGGATGACCTCGGGGCACCGGCCTTCAAGATCGCCTCGTTCGAAGCGGTTGATCTGCCCTTGATCGCCTATGTGGCGCGCAAGGGAAAACCAATGATCATTTCCACCGGCCTTGCAAATCTGGCCGAAATAGAAGCCGCCGCTGCAACAGCACGAGAAAACGGGTGTGCGGACCTGATCTTGCTCCATTGCATCAGCTCGTATCCCGCCCCTTCTGATCAATCCAATCTACGGACCATGCCCCATTTGGGCGCAGCTTTTGGAACCGTTTGTGGTTTGTCAGACCACACCCATGGCACCGCGACATCCGTTGCCTCGATCGCATTGGGTGGCTCTGTGATCGAAAAGCACTTTACCCTCGCCAGGGCCGATGGCGGACCGGATTCGGCCTTCAGCCTTGAACCGGATGAATTCAAACGCTTGTGCGAAGATTGTGCCAATGCGTGGAAATCTCTGGGCCGGGTGCATTACGAGGAGAAGGGCGCCGAAGCGGGCAATATCGTTTTCCGTCGCTCTCTTTATGTCGTCGCCGACATCAAAGCAGGGGAACGCCTGTCACGTCAGAATATCCGGTCTATCCGACCGGGTTATGGTATGCCACCCGCCGCTTTGCCCAAGGTTCTGGGCCAGCAAGCCACCCGTGATATCGCCCGGGGCGAGCCCTTAGAGTGGAGTATGTTCACCCCATGAGCACAGCAGGCCTGCCAACACGTATGCGCGCTGTGATCTTAGGGCTTGGCCGAATATCCTGGCGCCTTGACCAAGGTCTTCCAGACGCGGATGGCGGAGCGCTTACGCATTTGTCCAGCCTGCGCAGCCGCAACATCCAAGTGCTCGCGGGCATGGACCCTGACACGCAGGCGCGCGCCGCTTTTGAAAAAGTCACAGGCCTCGCCACTGTGGCAACCGTGCCCCAGGCCCTGGCCCTGCAGCCGGACATTGTCTGCATCGCATCCCCTAATGCCTATCACGGCGCGCACCTGGCCCAGGCTCTTGACGCTTCCATCCCTTATATCTGGTTGGAAAAGCCCGCGACGGTCTCTTATGCCCAGACCCAAGCCCTGGCCTTGCGCGCCGAAGGCACCGCCTCTCGGATTTTGGTCGGGTTTCAACGCCGGTATCTGCCCATCTATGAACGCCTGCGCGAGACTGATCTTCTTGGGCCTATAGAGGCCCTACAAGTGGTCTATTCTCGGGGCTTGGAGACCAACGGCATTCATATGCTGGATCTGGTCAGTGCTTTAAGCGACGATGCGCCGGTACATGTTCTTGGGGTGTCGCAAAACCCCACCTGCCGCCATAGCCAAGAACCAAGCCCAAGCTTCTTGCTGCAATCGCAAGCCGGGCTGACGATCAGCGTGACCGGGCTTGATCTGGATCACCATTCCATCGATATCACCACGCATCACACCCGAGGCCGCCAATCTGTACTCTATGGTGGGGCCACGTATCGCCAGGAACGCACCGCGCCTAATCCCCTGTTTCCGGGCTTCTTTCGGCTTTTCCCGGATAGAGCAGAGGGCCCATCGCAAACCATTCTGGACCAACAGACTCGTCACGTGTTCCCTATGATGTTGGAGGATCTGATTTCGGGCGCAGCTCCACAGCCGCGATCCAACTTGACCAGCGCCGCCAATGGCCAACGCATTATGGAAGCCGTGCTTGAACAATGCAGACCATGAACATCCTATTTGCCTCTGGCGATGTCGGAGGCGCCCGAGCCTTGGCGCCGGTCATCGCGCGCAGCACGGCGGAAGGGCATCGCGCCTTTGTGCTGCGCCATGGGGCACTCGTAGATGTTCTGGCCGGATCAGCGCATATATGGGTTGATCCAACAGCAGACCCAAATCGGTGTTTTATAGACGCAGGCATAACACATCTGGCCTTCACGACGTCTGTCAAAGACGAGCGAGCCGCAGATTGGGCTGAAATGGCCTTGCGCCATGGGATCCCTTGTCTACATCTTCTAGATAACTGGTCCAATTACGCAACACGGCTGCTGCGTCGTGACGGCTACAGCCTGCGCCCGGATCTCTATGCGGTCATGGATGCAGCCGCAGCAACCGCAGCAACTAAGGACGGGGTTGACCCAGATACGCTCCTTATCACCGGCACACCGGCTTTGGCCCATGTCGCCCCCCTTAAAGCCAACCCCACAGGTCCGCTGATCTTTGTGTCAGAGCCCGTTTCGCAAGATCAGGGTCGAGATCCGGAATCGAGAAAGTTTCGCGGCTATACCGAAGACCAAGTGTTGAATTTGGCCCTGCAAGCGCGGTCCCAGATCTGCCCAAAGCGACCCTTTTGGGTATTTACTCATCCGCGCGAAACCCCAGATCAGTTGGTCCCGGTTCTGAAAGCCCACGGCATTGACCCTGCCGCGCCCGATGGCGGATTGGCCCCACAGGTAAATGGCCCGCTTCATCAGGCCCGAGAGACACTGTGGCGCGGCGCAAGTGTGGTCATCGGCATGGCATCTATCTTGTTATATGAAAACTGGCTTGCTGGGCGGCCCACCTTAAGCGTACAGCCCAATATACAGATCCCCCATCTGCGCTACCTACAAGGTCGCCCTGGGCTGGCGTTCTGTGACAGCCTTGAACTGGTCACCTCGTCGCTAGACATCGCGCTGCAGAAAAATGACACAGAGCATCACCTACAATCAGGCCAGGAACGGTTACGCCACGAAAATGCAGACATACGTGTCTTGCAAGCCCTGGCACAATTTGACCCCCGTAATTCGCGTGTTAAATCTTGATCGTGATACGCCGCCCCCTTCCCAAAACCCTAATCTAATCAGAGGTATGTCCCATGGCTGAACTTGCCATTCTCGGAGGCCCCAAAATCCGCACCGCTTTGTTTCCAGCCCACCGCCCCGTCGGCCCAGAAGAAGCACGCGCCGCCCAATCCGTGCTAGAAAGTGGGGTTCTGTCAAAGTTCCTAGGGGCCTGGCATGCGGATTTTTACGGCGGCCCGACGGTCCTGGCCTTGGAAAAAGCCTGGGCAGACCGATTTGGCAGCCGCCATGCGATCTCGGTGAACTCTAATACCTCTGGCCTGTTTTGTGCGATGGGCGCGCTTGGTATTCTGCCTGGGGACGAAGTCATCGTCTGCGGATATTCCATGTCAATTTCTGCGACAGCGCCGCTGCTATATGGCGCGATCCCTGTATTCGCAGATCTTGAACCAGATTGCTTCTGTCTGGACCCTGCCTCGGTCGCCGAAAAGATCACGCCCCGGACCAAGGCGATCATCGTGGTGGATCTGTTCGGGCAAACCTACGACGCCGCCGCTTTGAACGCGCTGGCCGACAAGCATGGGATCAAGATTGTCGAGGATTGTGCCCAAGCCCCTGGCGCCAAAAACAACGGCAAATTTGCCGGTACTTTGGGGGATATCGGCGTATTTTCGTTGAACTATCACAAGCATATTCATTCCGGGGAAGGCGGCATTCTTGTCACCGACGATGATGATTTGGCGGAAAAGCTGCGGATGATCCGCAACCATGCCGAGGCCGTGGTGGGCCCCAGCAACTATCCGGATCTGACAAATATGCTGGGCTTCAATTTTCGCATGACAGAGGTCGAGGCGGCGATCGCCCTTAGCCAACTGGACAAGCTGGATGGGCTTTTGAACAAACGGTGGGAAAACATTGCCTATCTTGAAGCGGGCCTGTCCGGCATCGAAGCCTTGCGCGCACCCAAGGTGCGGGACGGGTCAAGCCATGCGTTCTACCAGCATGCGTATCTATGGGATGCCGACACTGCCGGCGTGGAACGCAATCGCTTTGTAGACGCTGTGAAAGCAGAGCTGCCGATGTTCGAGCTGCGGGAAACGGAAGGGGTCAAGCTGGGCGCCGGCTATGTCAAACCGCTCTATAAATTGCCCATCTTTACGACCGATGATCGGCGATCCAACTTTACCCAGCAGTTGCCGGATTACTCGGACACCTATTGCCCGGTACTAGAGCGGCTTCACCACCATGACCTGCTGCATCATGAATTTATGGTTCCCTCGATGGAAAAGACCGATTTGGATGATGTGCTGGCGGCCTTTCACAAAGTCTGGGACCAGCGCAACAGCCTACAAAAAAATGCGCCTCATGACTGAGATCGCCTGCGCAATTCAGACCCCGCGTCTGAACATCGTCCCCTTGGCCCCCCGCCATATCACCGAACGTTATGTCGGTTGGCTGAACTCGTCTGGTTTAATGGCTTTCAGCCAGCACAACGGGCGATCCCATAGCCTGGCTTCCTGCCGGGCCTATGCTGCGGATTTTGACCACAAGTCCAAATGCCTCTGGGCCATCGAGCGCAGTGACGACGGGGTCCATGTAGGCAATATTAACGCGTATCTCTCACTGGATCAGGGTGTAGGGGATATCGGCTTGCTGGTGGGCGAACCTGGCCTTGGCTATGGCCAAGAAGCATGGTCTGGCGTGATCTATGCCTTGTTCGATCACTACCGGTTGCGCAAAGTGACAGGTGGCTGCCATTCGGACCATGGTGCAATGCGCAAGATAATGGAAAAATCGGCGATGCAACCGGACGGGGTACGGCGACGTCACGTGATGCGCAGAGGGGACGTGGTCGATGTCGTTCATATGGCGATCTTTGCGGAAGACTTCATACAGCCATTAGATATTGAGCTTGCAGCTGTATCATTGGTAAACTCCAACGAATGGCCCCACTAGCCAAAAGCCGCAAAGGACCTTCCGATGGATCTGTTCAAGACCAGTTTCGAGACCACTGATTTCACCAAAGCACGTACAGACATCGCCAGTGTCGGGTGGTCCTTTCTTGGCAAACCACTCCCGACAGAGGCCCTGGACATCATGCGCGACCAGATTGACGTTATGGCCGAAGCCCCCGATACGGAGGTAAACTATGCTGGGTCCGAACATCGCATCTGGAAGGCCCACGAAAAAAGCCCCGGGATGGAGCAGTTCCGCCAATTCTCGGACGCCGTGCGCAGTGCCGTCGAAGGCAAGCCGACAGAAGCCTATGACATTCTGGCAATCCGCAACCGCCAGATCGACACCTCTGCAACCAAGCTGGTCGAAGGCCGCTGGCATCTGGACAGTCTTAATCGCCAGATCAAAGTGTTCGTGTTTCTGACCGACGTCACCGAAGAATCCGGGCCTTTCGAAATGCTTCCCGGAACCCAGGCCATGTCATTCAAGGTCAAAGAAGCCATGAAGGGCAATATGATTACCCCAAGCGATTTAGTCAAAGGCACCCGCAGCTATTCCAAGCTGAAGGAAGAATTGATCCAGACATTGGTTGCCGCAGGGCACGACAAAAAGGTTTTCACAGTTCCAGCCGGCACGATTGCCTTGGTCGATACCTCCTGTGTGCATCGGGCCCGCCCCTGCGCCGAAGGTCATCGCTACGCGCTCACCTCTTACTACCACTAGAGCCTGACATCGTGACCCTCTCGCTCAGCGCTTTGCGACAGCCCTGGCCACGTGGCGCGGGATTCCTTTTTGGAATCTGGGTTCTTGTCCCGATCCTTGGCAATATTGTTCCGTTTCTTTACCTGATCGGCTCCCCCTTTCTGCGGGATCGCGACCCCGATATGCGGCCCCCAATGCGCCCCGAGCTCAAGGTATTCACTGCCCTGTGCTTTGCTTATGTGGGCTATATTCTTGGCCGGGGCTTCTTTGCCGGGAACCTCGCCAGCCTGCAGGAACCCGCCGAAGATGCCTTACCCATTATCATAACCGCCCTGGTGGGTCTGTGGGTTGTCCGCAGCCGGTCTGCGTTGCCGCTGGCCCCCGCCTTCAAGATCATGATCATTGCGCAGATCGTATTCTTCGGCTGGGCTGGTTATGTACATTTTGTTCAGGGTATCGGCCGGCCGCCGATGGCATCAGGAAACCTGTTCAACTGGGCACCGCTTTTGATCGTGCCCGCTTTGTTATGCACCGACAGTCGCCTGGCCCCCGATAGGCTATGGCACATTCTGGGATTGGTCGCATTCACAGCCAGCGCTTACAACATTATCGCAATCAGCGAATCCCGCGGATTGTTTATCGCCTTGAGCCTGGGCGTCGGGGCGCGGGCGGTCTCCGAGCTGGCCATCAGCGGCCCCAAATGGCGGCGTATCCGAAATGCCGTGATCCTTGTCACCCTCTATTTGACGGTTCTAGAGAGCAGCTCTTTCAGCAGCGGCTTCTTTTCACGGTTTGTCTCGCCCCCAGCACAGGCAAGTATATCAGAGCCCCGCAGCTCCTCGCCCATCACGCCTGTTGTGTCTATCGACTATGGCATGTCCCTGTTTGTACGAGGCGCCATGATGCAATCCGGCTGGAACGCCTTTTTGGAAGCTCCGGTGTTCGGCCATGGGCCCCAACACCGTTTCACGGCAGCCGCCCCTTATTTTCCGCCGGAATTTATCTGGGACTATTCCCACCTGCATAATGACTTTGTCACCCATGCCGTTGCCGGAGGCACCATTGCAGTCCTCTTGCTTGTCCTCTTGCTCGCTTTTCCGACCCTCATTGCCTGGCGCTATCCCACCCACAAAGCTCTGCGACGCGAGATCGGTCTGCTTTTCAGCCTGTCCTTTGCGCTTATTGCCTTGTTCAACAACGTGCTTTTTGTGGCGATCTGGGGCTTTATGCTCCCGTTAAATATGATGATTGCCTTTCTGCTGGTCGACAGCATCGGCGACAACGAACTATGACCGTTTCGGACCTATTGTTTCGCGTGCGAAACATTAGGTCCGCCCAGCAAGCCCTGCTGGATCGCACGATCTAGCAGCATCTTGACCGAGCTGACTTGCCACTTCAGCGCCCCCCTTGGGGTGCGTTCGCGCATGGCCTCTAACCGGTCTGCGATGGCTTGCAAGGTGATCGCGGGGTCCGCGCCTTTGATACCTGCCACGATCGCAAGCAATCGGTCATCGGGCGCGCGAGACGGGGCGCGGCCCATCACGGTGCGGGGCAACAAGCCTTCGCCCACCATGGTCTTGGCCGCACGGCGCAGGCGCGAGACGCTCCACCCTATGCTGGGATCGCGAGCGGTCAGGATCCGGGCGATGTCTTCCCACGGGGCATCGGGGCGCATCCGGCGCACCAAGGGCACCCAAGACGGGGCACTGTCGATCAGGGCCTGCAAGCTGGCGGCCCGGCGCGCGGCACTGATCTTGGC
>SPJK01061944.1_pt1 | contig 22003 bp, 22 predicted proteins | sample 3741771 | NCBI WGS metagenome assembly SPJK01 (sample SAMN10925997, study PRJNA522277) | cold seep metagenome | isolation source: Elba SIP-enriched marine methane seep metagenome, extraction at timepoint T2 | place: Italy: coast of Elba, Mediterranean Sea
ATAACAGGATAATCTTCCATACGATCTTCGTCTCTACAATAAACAATTTTTGTCTTTTCAGGGTGTAGCTCTAATCCACATTCACCAAACCTTGCTTCCAAGTCAGCTTTTAACTGCCTGGCTTCACGTTCTGTTCGGCAAAGATGAACTGCATCATCTGCATATCGCTCAAAGGGCACTTGGGAATGATTCCGTTGCATCCAGTGATCAAAAACATAATGCAGAAACAGGTTTGCCTGCAATGGACTCACTCCGTCTCCCTGAGGTGTTCCTTTCTCAAGATATATGAGTGATCCATCTTTCATTGCTATGGGCGCTTTAAGCCACCGGTCAAGATAATTGTCGTCTGACCGGACAGGGTAATTGTCGCCTAATAGATTGCGCATGAGCCAGTCTCGTAACGCTTTGAGTTTTGCGCGTTGTCGTTTGGTTATGAGGTGGTCAAGTTTTTATGGACACAATGATCGGCATTTTTCACATTATCCTATCCTTCCTGCCCTTCCATCCCAGTATTAATCTTTATTCGCCATTTTGACTTTTAGCAAAGCATTGAACAACTGATGTTTCTCTTTATTCGTTACGTAATGCACAGTAATTTCATTTTCAAAATTGCTAAGCTGCGCCGGGTTGAAAGCACCATGGAGTTTACAATAGTCGGCGATTTTCCGAATAATTTTATCACCTAAACTGGTTAAGGCAGGGCGTATTTGTGTATGCAAGTCCAAAGGTTGATTGAATGTGGGGGCAGTTAACCATTCGGCCCGATATCGGTATTGTATGGCTTTAGCAATGGCAATTTGAACTATAAAAAACTGTTTGACGCTTGCAGTGTCTAAACCATACTGATTCGCATTTGCCTGTGTTTTATCCAATAGCTTTTGTTCGCGCTGTAGATCTTCGACTGGCATATGTGCGTTAGCTTTGAATAAGGCTACATCTTCCATATAACCAAGCCGCTCGTTGATGCTTGCAAAAATTGCGTTTGCTGTTGCAGACGAGGCGGCCAGCAGAGAGTTACTGTTTATGATTAAGAGAAACAATATACTTTTGACTGGCACTACTGCTTTTTTCTTTTGTTGTTGATATGGTTAACGCCCATCGCTGCCAGCACGACGAATGCTCCAGGGGTTATCAAAGCGGCAGCTATTGAAGCGGATATTTTTAGTTTTCGAAAACGATCATCCGGCACGGGCATTTTTGATTCAACAGGATACCGAATGGCCCCACATGAAGGACATAACGGATAGTGTTTTTGTTGTTCTACACCGCAATAATCACATTTTTTCATCACAATCACCCAAAATCCAAGCCCTTTGATCTTAACAAAAAACTTTACAAAGATAAAAAAGTTTATTAATTGAGTGTGTTATTCATATTTTCGAATCATTGACCACTATTTAGTTTGATAAAACAATAAACGAACCAGCGCTTACTAATTCATTTAACCAAAATTATTACCGACTATTTAGCGTTTGGAAAACCGTCATACCGGCATATGCCGGTATCCAGGAGGCGCTGGTAGGACTAGCCTGTTATTGTTACCCTAATTTCCGGCTAACAGCATACCGGAATGACGTTACCTTAATTTATCTGCAATATTTAGTTGTTAACTAACTGTAGCGCCCGACCACTTAACAATTTTCAAATCCAGCACAAAAACGCTATACATGACCGGTACCAGCAATAAGGTCACCACCGTGGCGAAAGCCAGCCCGCCGATCTGCGCAAAACAAAGCGGTTGCCATAAGGGGCCGCCATGAAACGATAACGGTAACAGCGCCATGATGGTGGCTGCCACGGTGATTAGTACCGGACGTAAGCGAAATATACCGGCATCCAATAAAGCCTCCTGCAGTGGTTCTCCTCTGGCATGGGCTTCTTCTACAAAATCGAATAACACGATGATATGGCTCACGATGACTCCGACTAAGGCGACGATACCTAAAAATGCCATGAACCCAAAGGTGCTATGCATGATATACAACCCAGCCAAAGCGCCACAGACCCCATACGGCACTGCCGCAAATACCAGCAGGGGTTTAACAGAACTACGAAATTGAATCACCAGAGCGACATAAATCAAACCAATACAAATCACCAATACCCGGACCAATTGGCTGGTACCATTACTGGAGCTGGCGGCAACACCGGAGATTTCCAATTGATAACCAGCTGGTAGCGAAGCTTCGAACGCATCCAGCCGCTTGCTGAGCGCCTTCATGACCTGAGATGGGAAATAACCCGGTTTTGGATAGGCATAAACAGTAATGGCGCGAAACTGACCCATACGCACTATTTTACTGGTTTGCAGAGTATAGGCTAAACTGGCGACTTCACCTAAAGGAACTTTGACGTTTTTAGTTCGGCTATAGACATAGAAATTATTTATATCGGATAACTGCGCCCGCTCGCTCAATGGTAACAGGGCGACCACCGGAATCTGTTTATCACCCTCTCTGATTTCAGTCATTTTATTACCATTGATCGCTAATTCTGTGGAAAAGGAAATATCCGCATCGGTCACGCCGGATAATTTGACTTGATCATCATTAACATCCAATTCAACGGTAAAATCCGGATTGCCCCAGTTATCATTGACACGTTCGGCAATGCTGACTTCCCGGATCATGACTTTTATTTGCTCTGCCAGGTCTTCCAGTGTACCGATATCATTTGAGCCTGCCGGTCCGTCCAAAGCAGCTTGACTGGAAATCCGTATTGCAACCGGATAATCAACAGGCTGTGTTTGTAGCTGGTTGACATTGATCATAGCCCCCGGAACCTGGGCTGACAATGCCGCTTGCCAGCGATCGATCAACGTCGGTGTGACTTCTTTATCGGTTACACGGATCACTAATTGAGCGTAGTTTTTTTGCTTGATCTGACTGATTACCGAAAACCAGAATTTAGGTCCGCTACCGCCTAGATTAGTGGTCACCGATTCCAAGTAATGAACCGGTTTACCATTTTCATCGGGATGTTCCCGGCCATATTGTTCGGTTACCTGTTCGATAACCGATACCGCCGACTGTGCCGCTCTGGCAGTATCATCCAGATTGGCATTATTGCGCAGCCAGATATCAACATATGACAAATACTGTACATCATAGGGAAAGAACGAATCGACCAATCGGGTTTTCAAAACCCCACCGGTCAACAAAATTAACAGCGATGCTAATAATACTTTTTTACGATGTTTAATTGCCTGGCAGCCCAATCGATAGTAAAAGCCGCTGAAACCTTCGCTTCGGCGCTGCTCAAGCGACGGTTCAGCACGTGTATTGGCTCGGATCAGATAATAGCCCAGGCAGGGAATAAAGGTCATCGAAACAATACGGGAGGCAATCAGCGAACAGGTCATCACCACCGGCAGACTGTATAGAAAATGACCAATATCGCCGGTCAATAGCAACAGCGGTAAATATGCGGCAACATTGGTAATGGTGGCATATAATATCGCCGAAGCCAATTTAGTCGGACCCAACCAGGCAGCAATAATCGGCCTGTGACCCTGGTTCAAATCCCGCTTAATGGCATCGCTGGCCACCACTGGGTCATCGACCAATAAGCCCAACGCTATAATCAAGGCAACAATCGATACCTGCTGTACATCCACGCCTAAAGCGGCGATCATGCCAAAGGTCATGGAAATGGTAATTGGCATGGCGATCAGCATCACCACTGCCGAGCGCCATTCGCGAAATCCGATAAACGCTACCAACACCACCATGACTATGGCTTCGATCAATGCGGTAGTAAATAATTCTGTGCTTTCTTCGGCTTGTTGCGCTTGATTGGATACCGAGTCAATCACTAAATCATCCGGTAACTGGCTTTTCAGCAAGCTCAGTGTTTGTTCCACACCTTTGGCGAATGCGCCCAATTGCTCACCATCGCGCATAAATGCCGCTACCGAAATAGCAGGGCTGCGGGTCCATAGGCCGGATTCGGAGTCCAGCCAGTTAAAATAATTCAGAAACCTGGGTGGATATTGATAACCTCGGTGAATCTCCGCAACACTTCGCAAATAAACCGGTGTGCCGTTACTGTCCTTATCAATCACCACATCGGCTAATTGTGCAGTATTATCGATTACGCCACCCGGTTCGATATTAACTGAAATCCCGTCAAGCTGCATGGCCCCGCCAGGATAGACACTATTTCTGGCGCTGATGGCATTTTTAATCTGGGTCGGCTGAATACCGTTTTCCGCCATTTGCTGTTGTGAATAAGCGAGGTATATCTGTTCCGGTAAGACCCCTGCCCGGGTCACTTTTGACACTTCCGGCACCAAGCCCAGATTACGGGTCATAAGATCGGTAAAATCATCCAATTGACGGTAACTATATTTAGCGCCTGCCGATTCAGTCACTGCTTGCAAGGTTTGGTCCGGATCAACAATTACAACCGGAGGCCATAAATCGGGGTGGAACTGCTGTAGTCCAAAATGTTTGAGCAAAAACTGCTCGGTAAATTGATGCACCCTATCCTTATCCACTGCTTTAGGTAAAGCCAAATCCAACCCGACAAACGCAGAACCTGCAAAAGTATCAAAACTCCATTGCGGTTGTAATTTTGCGATCTGTTCAGAAAACAGCCTGAGCAATCGCTCACCAGCCACCGGGTTCACCGCGCGGGGGAATGAAAACACGATTGACATGTGCTGCAGTCCTGCATGAGGTTGAGCAGCTCGTACCTTTTCAATAGCCTGACGGATATCACGGGCTCGCAGTGATAAAGCCACTTCATTTTCCATCGGGCTGGCCACTTCCAGCATAATCGCTGCGGTATCCGAGTAGCCGGTATTTAAGGTAATCGGCCCGGCTCCGGGCGGCAGACTGGTGGAAAGGTTTTTTAATAATAAATTGATTTGATTAAACTCTTGCAGGGTATCATCATTACCCACTTTCGCCGAAAGCCTGACTTGAATGATAGAAATACCCGGTAGACTGGTTGATTTCAGCCCCCATTCTCGATTGCTGAGCGGCCGGATTTTAGTGTTTTCACTGATGCTTTGTTCGATAGGATAGGTAATCAACTGCTCCACCTCCTGAGCTGATTTACCCGGCCAGGGCGTAACCACCGAAGCTATATTAAGCGGAATATTAGGGTCCTTACGCTTCGGCATGGTTTGATAACCAAAGTACCCCCAGCAAAACACGGTAATTAACAATACCCAGGAAATCGCCCGGTTTTCGGTAAAAAACCGCGCCAGATTTTGGGTCTCGTTGATCTGAACCTGACCGTTGTCAACGGTCATAACATACCCGGGAAATGGCTGGAAAGCACATGACTGTTCAACTCCATTATTTGATCACATTGATCGGACTACCGTCCCAAACGGTATTTACCCCGGAGACGATGACGCGATCCTGTTGATTGAGGCCGTTGATGACTATAATTCGATTGCCGTGAATTTCTCCAGGCTGAATGTTTTGTAGTTTTGCGTAGCTGTTTTGGTCTTTTATGCTGACCACATAAACCGCATAGCCGTTCCGATCATCTTTGCTGCGTACAACCGCATCAATGGGTATTTCGATTGGCACCTTGTCAACAACCGGTAGCTGCAGCTTATTAATTTGCAATTCAGCAACCATGTTCGCTTTCAGTGTATGCTCCGGATTATCGATACTCAAGTCGATATCAAACACCCGGGTCTGTTGGCTGGCTGCCGGTGCAATGGCAGTTACTTCTCCCGTAAAGCTTTGCCCAGGCAAACTTCTGGTGGTAATACCCAAGCTGTCTCCCAGCTGAATATTTTTCAACATGACATCAGGAACTGAAAATTCAACTTTCACTGAACTTAAATCCGCCAGTACAAATGCTTCTTTGCCGGGCAAAACCAGACTGCCGATTTCGATATTGCGGCTTAATAAAACACCGGTAAACGGTGCTTTCAACTGGCAATAGGCCAGATTTAGTCGAGCTTGGTCGAGTTCAGCCCGAGCGCCGCTGACATTTTCCCTGGCGCTACTATGTTGCTCAACAGCGGTATCATAATCCGGCGCAGTCATGCTTTGTTGTGCATATAAGATTTTAGCGCGTTTGTAATCCTGTTGTGCCTTGAGCCATTGTGCCTGGGCGCTGCCTAAATTCGCTTCGGCTTGCTTGACCTTATCGCGATACTCCCGGTCATCTATTGCCGCCAAGACCAGTCCTTTCTTTACCGGGTCGCCTTGGGTAATCGCCATATTGGTGCCATTAGGCGCTTTGACCTCAGCAATTTGATTGATGTAGCCATTCACCTTAAACATCAAATTGACTTGCGCATTCGGGGCGATATTAGCTGAATAGTGAATACCATCCTGCTCACTATGCGCCATGACCTGCTGTACCCGTACCGGTATCTTGAGCGGCTTGGTATGTTCGGTTTTTTGCTGGCAAGCAGCAACCGGTAACAACATCAATACAACCATAATCCAGATTGGCATCAATCCACTCCCATCGCTTTATCTAATTCAGCCCTGGCGGTCCATACCGATAACAGTGCCCGATGAAATTCACTGTTGGCATCAGTATAATCGGCTTCAGCTCGCAACACATCATCCAACAACACACTTTGCTGACGATATTGGTTCATCAACACCCTGACTTTTTCACCAGCGGCATCTCGACTTAATTCAGTCACCTTGATTAAGTCACGGGATTGCTGCAATTTGCGGTATTTTTCATTCACGTCAACTAATATACGTTCTTTGGTTTCACGTATCTGGTTTCGGGTCTGCTGAATGGTATAGTGCTTTTGACTTAAATCATCCTGTTTCCGGCCCCAATCATAAATATCCCATCCTAAGCGCAGCCCGATAAACGACTCCTGATCAGGAATGAAATCGGTGCCAAATAAACGTGTGTAACGAACCTCAAGATCAAGGTCCGGAAGATATTCGGACTGCTTGATTTTATAGCCATATTTGGCATGCTTGTGTTTTAATTCGGTTTCCTTAAGTTCGGGACGGTGGCTCAAGGCCTGATATTCCACCTGTTGCTGTGATAGCGTTAACACATCTTCAGGCACAACGGTTTGAACTGTGAAATAGGCACTTACATCACGCCCCAATAAAAGATTCAGCCGTTCCTGTTCAGTTTTTAAGGTATCTTTTAAACGATAGACTTCATGTTCGGACCGGGCTAGTTTAGCCTGTACTTCCAGAGTTTGATATTGCAACACGGTTTGTTGCTGATAATAATTGTTGACCAATTCAGACAAGGATTCAAAGAATACCGTCCTTTGCTCAGCCGCCTGCAAGGAAAACTGTGTTTTTAAAATGGTGTAGTATTCACTTTTAACCTGTTTGATGACTTTTAAACGGTTAGCACGGAATTGTTGTCCGGCGATATCTTTCATTATCTCTTTTTGGTCAATGGACAATCCCAACCGGTAAAGTTGCGACAAAGGCTGTTTCAAACCAACCGACAAAATCGTGGTAAAACCATCCTGAGATACAATATCTATGTCCTGAGTAGGCACTACACCAAATGTACCCGCCTGATATGAAAAAGTCTGAGGTGAAAGATTATACATTTCGCTGGCATCGAACTTGAGTTTTGGCAGAATTTTGGTTTTTTCCGCTGCAACGCCATCAGCGGCCTTGTCCACTTCCATACCGGCATTTTCCAATGTGCGGTTATGTGATAGCGCCTCATCAATGGCCTGCTGCAGACTTAGGGTTTCGGCTTGTACGGTCAATCCGGGAATAATGGTAAAAAGCAAAACCAGCCCCGCAACATTCCAGGCAAAGACTTGATGTTTTATCGAGTTTGAAATATTGACTTTAAAAGGGTAGCTAAATGTATCCATACTGAATTGAATTATTCGATAGAAGATCAACAATAAACCAATTCTATTCATTTGATGCTATGCCGATATTGGTTTGTATACATTTAATCAAAAGCTTAAGGGAATTACAGCTAAAAATATCTTTTTCCATGCTAAAAAGTATAGCAAAACGCAAAGCTGTACTGCTGTAATTCCATCAGTTTCAAATCTATAAGTGTTGGACTAGTTTGTATACTCATTAAAGATAAAATTTTGAAATAAACATCTAATCATGGTTGATATTCGAGAACTAATCTTGTTTATTACAGACTAATAGCCATTGACCGGAGCGTCAGATTTATTGGTAATGGAAAATATAAAACAATCATTGTAATAAAGGAGATTCATCATGGCTTTAAGAATTAACGACGAAGCACCCAACTTTACCGCTAAAACAACTCAGGGCGAAATCAATTTTCATCAATGGCTGGGCGATTCCTGGGGTATATTATTTTCCCATCCCAAAGACTTTACTCCGGTTTGCACTACTGAATTAGGCTATATGGCAGGTTTGGAGCCGGAATTCACTAAACGTAATTGTAAGATTATCGGTTTGAGTATCGACCCGGTGGATGATCATGCCGCCTGGTCCAAAGATATAGAGGAAACCCAAGGGCACAAAGTCAATTACCCCATGATCGGCGATAGCGATTTAGCCGTTGCCAAGCTGTACAATATGTTACCAGCTGAAGAACCCGGCACATCCGAAGGCCGCACGGCAATGACCAATGCTACCGTTAGATCGGTTTTCATTGTCGGACCTGATAAAAAAATCAAACTGATGTTGACCTATCCAATGACTACCGGGCGGAATTTTGATGAAATCTTAAGAGTTTTGGATTCCATGCAGTTAACCGTTAAGCATAAAGTTGCCACACCGGTGAATTGGAAATCCGGAGAAGATGTCATCATTGTCCCGGCGGTATCTAATGATGATGCGGAAAAAATGTTTCCGGAAGGTTGGAAAACCGTCAAACCTTATTTGCGGCTGGTAAAACAACCGAAATGATTTGAACTAAGAATCTTAGCTAACTTGAGAGCTTATATGTCAAGTAGCTCCGAGGATTAACCTAAGCTTTCATTCATTCTAAGGTTAATCCTTGAACCCCTTGACTACCAATCAATGTTGATCGCTTTTAGTCTAAAAGTGTTCGTTTATCTGCTATTGGTTGTTGACATTCATGTCTGATTTTATAGTCATGACCAACTACTGCGCAAATAGAGTACTTCTTAACGACGATGCCGGCGCGTTTCATTTGAGCCCTTCAACCACTTTTTGACCGGGCCTGATAATCATCGCGTCACGACACTGTCGTAATTTTTCTTTGGCTACTCTAAAACGTTGCTGCTGAATGTCATGTAAGGCGCTTTTTAACTTAGGCTGGACTTCAACAAAATGCAATTTCCCGCCTTGCAGAACTTCTATCGCATCAATGATTTGGGATTCCGCCATTTTGCGATTGATTTCCGCATCAGAACCGCTCATTTGCTCAGATTGCGATATCAACTGTAACGCGGATCGAAGGTTTTCATCGGCGTTCAGCACCCTAATGAATGCCGCAACATTCACCACTTGCGAGCCATTCAATGGCACAATGGCATCCAGAACTTCACCATTGCGCAAATGCCTTTTTGTCGCATAAAAGCCGACCATACCTTCAACTGTATCAATTTGATTGGAGTGAAAAAAGGGGCCTGTATCGGCCGCTTCTATAACCGTCGGCACATTAAACAAATCAGTTCCATCCGCAAAACCATCATCAAAGGGTAATTCGCCATTTCTGCTGATACTATCACCCGGTTGATCTAATAATTCTTCAACTCGAGGTGCAAAGGAACGATTAGACAATTCAAATGCCGCCGGAGTGACGCTCTCGGGAAAATCAAAATCCGGGTCGGTATTGGCACCACCGTTAAAATGGCAGGCATTACAATTCAAGCTGCCTTGAGGTAAACCTTCACCGATATAATTTAAACGCCCCTGCTCAGATTTAGCGTCAGTCAATTGAATGCTACTGAAATCATCATATTCCTGTTGTCTTCCCAATGACAGCATATACGCTTCCAAGGCATCTAATTCATGATCGGTGGCCAGACGGAAATCAACGCCCTCTTCACGACCCAGCGACTTAGGAAAATGCTGCCTAATTGCACCCTGGGTAAAATCACGCAAACTGCCATTAGTACCCGCAAAACCCACCGGCGAACCATCGCCACTCCATCCGGTGCGCTCTACAGGCGCTACTGTGGTTCCATCATCTGCTGCCGCAGTGGGCGGGGTTAATGATGTGGGTAAAGCCAATACATGCGATACGCTACGCAGGGTAAAATTATTTTCCAAATCGTCAAAGCCATTGGTATTTTCCAATATCAAACCTAACTCGCGCATCAGTTTCGGCTTTTCAAAGTTGTGTGCAAGTGGATTAGGCTCGGGGCGCTCTGCAATAAACAAGGGATCGTCTTTAGGCAAGGTCGCTATAAACTCCGGATCCAGGGTAAAGTTATTATTTTCAGGATGGCAGGTGCCGCAAGTTCTACCATTGCCCAAGAAGGTTTCGTTGAAAAACAGTTCGCGGCCTTCATTGATCAGTGCGGCATCAGGCACGTTGCCCGGCAAAATTCCATCAGCATAGAGTAATTGACTGACACTCAATAAACCGGCACCAGCAAGCTGTATATTTATATTGCATTTTTTGACCTGGATTTGCTTTTTTGACATCACATTCATCCTTTCTTGGTTTGAACAGGATTTCAGTATAAAAAGCAAATGTGCAGAAACTATGCAAAAAAAATGACAATTTTCGAGACACTATAAAAAATGTAAACTCAGTAAATTGAATCCTCGTGGTTGAGCCAGTATATTTATTGATAATTGCACAGCTAGCTTTATGGTCTTATTCAAACTGCTAACCGGCACAACCTCAGACAGAGGAAATGCAACTATTCTTCTATGTATCCTGGATTCCGGTTAACAGCATGCCGGAATGACGTGGGTATTATTTACCTGTAGTACAGAATTTAACAGCTCCTATGCGCAGTTACTTCCTTAATAACAACAACATCGCAATCCGACTGGTATCGCCCGGAATTAACTGGACTTCCGCATAGCTCTTTTTCAGCCAGCTCACTTGACTCTTTATAGCGTTCAAGGCACGATCCTGAGCTGTTTGATCTGCGAACATCACGGTTACCCGACATGCAAGCTGAATGCAGTCCAAATCCATCAGCTCGCTATCTTCGCTACTGTGTTCAATAAATAACTCCGCCAACTGACTGGTCATTTCAGCGATCACTCGTTCATCACCCTCTTCAAATTCCGGAGCTTCCTGTTCCATCAACTCCAAAGCAGCAATTTGTTGCTCCATCAACATTTCATCTTCAGACATTGAGTCATCAATGTAATTGATTTCGAAACCTGAGACATCGTCGCTAATTCGACCACTGGATTGATAGCGTGCAGATTCGGTAACAAAGGATTCCGAGCTTGAAGAGGACCGTGTTTCAGGATTAGCCTTCATGGGTTGCTTGTCCTGGATTTGAGGGACAGTGGTACCGGTGGATTGATAGATAATTATCATCACAGTAAACAGCAAAACCATTGCCAACAAAATCAAATGCCAAATTTTTAACTTCATGATTGCCGGTATATCCCTAATAAATAAATGTTGAAAATGACTCCTATTATAATTGTTAACAGGAGTAGAATTGTTAATTCCTATCGGTTTACAAGCTTATCATTTGTCAAAGTTTAAACTTCGATACAAATTTCTGACAGACTAAGCCAGCGATGATTGAAACTAAAACAATCAATGGTTCCCAGGTCATCAAACTCAGTCCGGTCACCGCAGGACCAGGACAATAACCGCTTAAACCCCAGCCAATGCCAAACAGCGCAGCACCGGTGATCAAGGGCCAATCTATGTCAGTTCGGGTACTGAGAAAAAATTTACTATCAAATACCGGTGCGGGTCTTTTCAATACCCATCGAAAAGCGCTCATGGTCACCATTAAGGCGCCAATCATCACAAATGCAAGACTGGCATCCCATTCACCAGTGATATCCAAAAAACCCTGAACTTTGCGAGGATTGATCATTTGCGATAGCGACAAACCCAATCCAAACAGGGTTCCGCACAATAAAGCTATGGTTGTTCTAACCATAGCTAGTTACCAACCACGTGCCTTAGCACATAGACAGTAATCATGCCGGTGGTCATGAAAATCAACGTTGCGACCAAAGATCGAATGGAAAAATTCCCGAGGCCACACACAGCATGTCCACTGGTACAACCGTTACCCATACGCGCACCAAAGCCAACCAAAAAACCTCCCACCACTAACAAAGGCCAATGATAACCCTGTCTTGGCACAAAACTGTTAGGATCAAGCCAATGAAACAGAAAACCACCTATCACCAAGCCTAACAGGAAAGCGACCCGCCAAAACAGTTCATTCCTATCAGCACCCATCATGCCATGCATGATACCGCTAATACCGCTAACCCGGCCGTTGAGCCATAATAATAAAACAGCGCTGATTCCAATCAGCACACCACCAAAAAAAGCCGAATAAGGCGTGAAATTATGCATAGGGAAATTGAGTTAAAAAGTAGTATTTTACGACTTTTTTGCCTTAATTACATTAGCAATTTATAATTTACTTAAATTGCTACCCGGTAATTGGATTTCACCCGCTAAAATACTTTTCAGCGTTTGTACATACAAATTCCCTTCGATTGCCTTGACTTTTTCACGTACGGTTTCCACGGTATCATCAGAGTGGACCTTGACTTCAGCACGTTTTAAAACCGGCCCCTGATCATATTCAGGTGTTACGATATGAATCGAGGCACCTGTCAACCGCTCTTTATGATCAATCACCGCCTGATGTACACGGTCTCCATACATTCCCTGGCCACCATACTTAGGTAACAAGGAAGGGTGAATATTCAAAATTCTGTTTTCATAAACAGACAACAACAGCGGACCGATTTTTTTCATGTAACCTGACAATAACACCAAATCAACTTGATGCGCCTGCAATGTATCACAGATAGCCTGGTCCAAATCCTTATCCTTGTCATGGGTTTTGGAATTGTGAGTAAAAACGGGGATAGAGTGGGATTGTGCTATCTTGAAACAAGCGGCATTTGGGTTATTGCCGATAAAAACGGCAGGCTCAAAGTTCAATTCAGTGTTCAAAGCCTGCAATACCGCTTTCATGCCTGAGCCACCATGTGAAGCCATGAAACCAATACGTACCATGATACAACCTTGTATTGAATAATTAAAGATCGTTACTTATGAAAGGATCTGACTGAAAACATACCGGCTTCACCGATACACCTCCGATTCACCTAAGCTAGTACAGCACTAGCCTTATCCGGCATAGCCATAGCACATTGACTATGGCCTGCCAGGCAACATCAGAGCTCGTGCAGCACTAATTCTCTTTTGACTGACACAGAAACTCATAAGCCATTGAGCCATATGAATTAATGAGCCGAATTTCTTGCTGTAAAAAAAATTGGTGCTGTACTAGAAGCGAATTATTTAATTTTGGCTTCTTTATACATGACGTGTTTACGAACCACCGGATCATATTTTTTGATTTCCATTTTTTCCGGCATGGTGCGTTTGTTTTTATCGGTCGTATAGAAATGACCGGTACCTGCACTCGATACTAATTTGATTTTATCGCGCATTTTGCTCTCCTGTTATACTTTTTCGCCGCGTTTACGCATATCAGATAAAACCGCATCGATACCGTTTTTATCAATAATACGCATACCTTTACTGGATACTTTTAAACGAACCCAACGATTTTCACTTTCTACCCAAAACCGATGGTTATGTAAATTGGGCAAAAAACGGCGTCTGGTTTTATTGTGCGCGTGCGATACATTGTTTCCGGTAACAGGCCTTTTTCCCGTTACTTGACATACTCTGGACATGGTTAACCTCTAGTAATGTGCCTTGATTCAAAAGTTAGCCGATCTTTATACCAAAAAACTCGTCTAAGGTAAACATTTAATCCATATTTATTAACAGTAAGGATTCATGCCAATATCTATAATGTCATAATAGCTATATAATTCACTATATGAATCTGATCTGAAAAATTGATATACCAAAGCATCCCGTATCATCAGGACAATCAATTACTGTTAAAATTACTATTTTATTCAAACTAAGGCCTGATTAGTGACTATCAAACTCGGCGTGGTCATGGACCCAATTGACCAAATTAAAATCAACAAAGATACCAGTTTTGCCATGCTTCTGGAAGCCCAAGCACGCAATTGGGAAATTCACTATATGGAACTGACTGACCTGTATCTCGACAACGGTTCAGCCAAAGCCCATACCAGGCTACTACAGGTACAACGCAATCCGGACAACTGGTATCAATTAGGCGCCTCTCAGCCAACCGAGCTTGGCCAGTTGGATATCATTTTGATGCGCAAGGACCCGCCTTTTGACCAGGAATATATTTACGCTACCTATCTACTGGAACGCGCCGAAGTGGAAGGGGCCTTAGTAGTCAATAAACCACAATCACTAAGAGACGCCAATGAAAAATTATACACCGCTTGGTTTCCACAATGCTGTACCGACACACTGGTATCAAGGAATCATCATGATTTGCGCAACTTTCTGGCGCAACACGACGAAATGATTTTAAAGCCACTTGATGGCATGGGCGGTGCTTCGATATTTCATTTGCGTCTTAATGATCCGAATCTCAGCGTTATCCTGGAAACCATGACCCTGCACGGTACACGGTTTGTGATGGCGCAGCGTTATTTACCTGAAATCCGGGATGGCGACAAACGTATCTTGCTGATAGATGGCATAGCAGTACCCTATGCTTTAGCGCGCATACCGGCAACCGGCGAAACCCGTGGCAATCTGGCTGCCGGTGGCAGTGCCGTAGGCCGCCCTTTAAGTGACCGGGACCGTTGGATAGCCGAACAGGTTGGCCCGACTTTAAAAGCCAAAGGTCTGGTTTTTGTCGGCCTTGATGTTATCGGCGATTATTTGACCGAAATTAATGTCACCAGCCCAACCTGTGTTCAGGAATTGGACCGTGCATTTAATTTAAATATCTCAGCAACTTTGATGGATAGTCTGGAGTCGAAGCTAAAAACCAAAGCAGCACCCGCCCAATGAATTGCTAATACCGGCGGGTTATGAGGTAATCTTCACCCTATCCTAATTCGATAAGGAACGAGCGTAAAGAAAATATAAAAATAATAAGACATCATGATGTTATACTTTAATTGTAAGAAATTAGTAGAAGGTTAGAATTGCAGTGATAGCAAACATAAACACCGGTGAAATTGCATTTTCAAAGCCACCTGTTCCGGAAAATGACACCCTTTTAATTGCAATCTTCATTGCTTTGATTTTGCATAGCATTGCGATTATCGGCATTAACTTTTCTCAACCTAAACCGAACAAAACCAACAAAACCATTTCCGTCACGATTGCCAATATGCCTTCGCAAACGCCACCTAAACAAGCTCGGCATCTGGCACAGGAAAATCAGCAAGCGGCTGGTCGCGAAAACACCTCACGTAAAGCACCCTCGCAAACCTTGCCTAGCCAAGGAAATAAGGGAAAAACACTTAAACCCGCAGCAAAACCGGCCCGTAATACACAAAAACCTAAACCGGTTAAAAAAGCCATTACCCAAAAATCATCGGAAACTAAAACCAATACCGCTAAAGCACAACCAGTGGAAAAAGTCGCGCCACCCCGCCCCAAACTCAACCCAAACATGCTGGCAAGACAAGTCGCGCAGTTGGGCGCTCAAGTTCGTTATCAAAAACCCAGCTCGGAACTAAGCCGAATAAAATTTATCAATTCGGTCAGTACCCATAAATTTTTAGCCGCTCAATATATGGAAGACTGGCGGCGTAAGGTGGAAAAAACCGGCAATATGAATTATCCGGAGATTGCCCGGCAAAAACATTTTACCGGCAAGTTGACTATGGATGTCGGAATACGGCATGATGGAAGTATCTACAGTATTCGGATCAGCAAATCGTCCGGTTACCAATTACTTGATGATGCCGCTAAACGAATCGTAAGGATGAGCGCGCCGTTTGCCCCTTTACCTAAAGCATTGCGTAAAGAACTGGATGTACTGGTAATTACACGGGTTTGGGAGTTTTCCGACGAATCGGGCTTGTCTGCTCATTAACGCATTCGCAATATCGATAGGACACCAAGATTATGATTGCGACAACTTATTTAAGCAACCAGCTCCTGATCGCCATGCCTAATCTTGGAGACCCCAATTTTTCGCATACCGTCACCTATTTATGCCAACATGATGAAGAGGGTGCATTAGGCATCGTAATTAACCGTCCGGTGGAAATGGAGTTAGGTGAGATTTTCAGCCAAATGGAAATTACCGTTAAAAACCAGAAAACTTCGAAACTTCCCATTTATTACGGAGGCCCGGTACAACAGGAGCGTGGTTTTGTACTACACTCACCCAATTCCCGCTGGGATTCCACTCTGGTGATTTCCGACAATCTGGCGCTTACCACTTCCCGAGACATTTTAGAAGCCATGGCCGATGACCGGGGGCCGCAGAAAGTTTTAGTGGCCTTAGGTTATGCGGGTTGGGGGAAAGGCCAATTAGAACAGGAAATGATCGACAATGCCTGGTTAAACACCCCATGCGCAGACAACATATTATTTGAAACCCCGGTTTCGAATCGCTGGAATGAAGCAGCCAGTCAACTCGGTATCGACATCAATTTATTAACAACTCCGGCCGGACATGGCTAAAACCGATCCACTGTTGCGCCAAAGCCATAATGACACTTATTTAGGTTTTGACTTTGGCGATAAAAAAATCGGCATTGCAGTCGGGCATAGCAGCACACAAAGCGCCAGCCCCCTTCGAACAGTCAAGTCCATCCAAAAAAAACCTAACTGGCAAATCATTGGCGAGTTGATAAAACAGTGGCAACCGGCCGGTTTGGTGGTTGGCATTTCGCGGCAAATCGACGGTAGTGATAACCCGGTCACTCCCCGTATGTTAAAATTCACCCGGCAATTACATGGCCGTTATCACCTCCCCGTACACCAAGTGGATGAGGCTTTAACGACTTTTGAAGCCAAACAGATGCTGTATGACGATGTACAGCTTAGCGCCGACAAATTATGGGAAGTGCAGGACCAACTGGCAGCGCAATTGATATTACAAACCTGGTTTAATTCGAACCCCAATCCATGAGCATAGATTTACCAAACCCCAACCAGTTATTGGACCGGTTAACGGAGACGTTAAAACAACAGTGTCAGCTGCGCCGCATAGAAAACCCATTAATGATCGGCATTCATACCGGTGGCGTCTGGCTGGCCCGTGAATTACACCAGCGTTTGGCAATTCAGGAATCCTTAGGCTTACTGGATATCAGTTTTTATCGCGATGATTTTTCCAGTATAGGCGTCAACCCTAAAGTCAAGCCGAGCCAGCTTCCGGTTTCTGTTGAAAGCCGGGATATCATTTTGATCGATGATGTTTTTTATACCGGGCGTACCATTCGTGCAGCCTTAAATGAGATTTTTGATTATGGCCGACCCAATCAAATTTTGCTGGGTGTATTAATTGAACGCGATGGCCGTCAAATCCCAGTCAGACCCGATTGCGCAGCAACACAATTACACCTGCAACCCGGGCAAAGAATCAAGTTGACAGGCCCCGACCCTCTAGCCATTATATTAAAAGACTGAGAATTCAACACTTGAACAGTAATCGATGGATAATCTGCAATTTAACAAAAACGGTAAGCTACAGCATTTTTTAAGCATTGACGGTTTAAACCGTGAACTTTTATGTAAAATTCTTGATACCGCTGACTCCTATGCCGGAACCAGTGAACAAGTTAAAAAGCTGCCAATCTTAAGAGGCAAAACCATTGTTAATCTGTTCTTTGAAAACAGCACCCGCACCCGCACCACATTCGAATTAGCCGCCACCCGATTGTCGGCTGATGTATTAAACCTGAATATCGCCACCTCGGCCACTTCCAAAGGTGAAAGCTTATTGGATACCATTCGCAACCTGGAAGCCATGTCGGTAGATATGTTTGTTGTCAGGCATGCTTTAAGTGGGGCAGCGCATTTTATAGCACAAAATGTTCCTCCGCATATCAGTGTAATCAATGCCGGAGACGGACAACACGCCCATCCTACACAAGCGATGTTGGATATGTATACTATTAGGAAACTAAAACAGGACTTCAGTCATTTAAAGGTTGCCATCATCGGCGACATACTGCACTCAAGGGTGGCGCGATCTCAGATTCAAGCCCTAAATACTTTGGGAACCGAAGAAATCAGAGTCATCGCACCAAAAACCTTGCTGCCGAGACAAGTACAAAGCCTGAATGTCAATGTTTACCATGATCTGAAACAAGGCCTTAAAGACATTGATGCCGTGATCATGTTACGCCTGCAAAAAGAACGCATGAGCAGTGCGCTGCTACCGAGTGAAAACGAATATTACAAATGTTTCGGTTTATCTAAAGAAAAACTTGCCTATGCTAAACCCGATGCGATTGTGATGCATCCGGGGCCTATCAACCGCGGTGTGGAAATCGCTTCCGAAGTGGCGGACGGCCCCCAATCGGTGATTTTAGAGCAGGTCAAAAACGGTATCGCCGTGCGTATGGCGATCATGTCGTTATTAATGCCGATAACGGGAGCCTCCGTATGAATAAGATCAAAATTATCGGAGGGCGGGTTATCGACCCGGCATCAAGCCTTGATCAAACCACTGATATTTTTATCGCAGACCAACAAATTACCGCCATCGGCACTATGCCGGAAGGGTTCGGTGAAGCGCTTGAAATCAATGCTCAAAATTTAATTATTTGCCCCGGTTTGATAGACTTAAGCGCTCGATTACGGGAACCGGGACAAACTGATAAGGGAGACATTCAAAGCGAAAGCAAAGCGGCTGCAGCTGCCGGATTTACCAGCTTATGCCTGCCCCCTGACACCAAGCCGGTGATTGATTCAGGTGCTGTTACCGAATTAATCCGGGATAAAGCAGAACATGCCGGGTTTAGCAATATTTACCCTATTGGAGCATTAACCAGCGGCTTACAAGGCAACGAACTTAGCGCCATGTTCTCTTTGAAAGAGGCTGGTTGTATTGCATTTAGCAATGCCAATCAACCATTCAAAAATCTATTGGTGTTGCACCGGGCAATGGAATATGCCGCAAGCCATGACTTATTAGTCATTTATCAAGCCACTGACCACGCCCTTAGTGATCAGGGCTGCGCTCACGATGGCTCCTTTGCAACGCGTTATGGTCTGCCTGGTATCCCGGAGGCAGCAGAAACTTTAGCAGTCGCTCAGTGTCTGGAATTGATCGAACAAAACCAATGCCGCGTGCATTTCACACAACTTAGTTGTGCCCGGTCCGTGAACTTAATCGACCAGGCCAAACAACTGGGTCTGCCAGTCAGTGCCGATGTCGCTTTACATCAACTGGTCTTATGCGAAGACGACATTTTGCCATTCGACAGCGCATTTCACGTCATTCCGCCACTACGCAGTCAAGCCGACCGGGATGGATTAAGACAAGCGCTTTTATCAGGCACCCTGGATGCAATTTGCAGCGCACACCAACCCCATGATATTGATGCTAAATTAGGAGCATTTCCCGAAACTGAAGCCGGCATTTCCGCATTGGACACCGTCATTCCGCTACTTTCAGGTCTAGTTGCGGAACTACAGTTAAGCTGGAGTCAAGCTTTACAGCCTTTCACTGCGGCTCCGGCAAAGATCTTGAATCTACCTGCCGGGCGTATTGAGCTCAAAGCCAATGCTGATCTTTGTCTGTTTGACCCGAATCTAAGCTGGCGCGCTAATTCAGGCAATTGGGTTAGCCGGGGAACTAACAGCCCTTTTCAAAACCAGGAATTGACAGGCAAAGCAGTCATGACCCTGCAATCCGGTCGGATTATTTATCAAAACGCGGATCTAAATTCATCCAACTAATTATTTGCAAACTCAATGTGCTAGAAACGGTGGACAACTGATTTTTTAGGATTATTCAAAGTTTATCGATGTAAAGTCAGGAACACTACGATATTTTGATTGAATATCGGCGCTTTGGTCTCGATCAATCCAGCAAACATGCATACCCGCTTGCTTCGCAGCATCCAGCTCATCAACGGCATCTGACAGGAATAAAATAGATTGCTGGGGCAACGCTATATTTTCAATGATGGATCGATATGAACCAATGTCTTTTTTATGTCCCATTCGAGTGTCAAAATAACCGGAAAACAAATGGGTCATATCGCCAAAATCACTGTATCCGAACAATAATTTCTGCGCAAACACGGAACCGGAAGAATAAACGTATAAGCGAATACCCTGGTTATGCCATTGCTTCAATTGTTGATAAGCATCCTGATAAACATGACCGGTTAAATCGCCTTGTTTATAGCCATCGTCCCAAATTAAACCCTGTAAGGATTTTAACGGTGTATGTTTTAAATCCTGATCAATCCAGTCAGTTAATGTTTCGATTGCAGCCTGTATACTCAGCTGCTTATCGACCAGTAAATTGACAGCTTTTAAAATTTCTTTAACCTTTGGGTCAGCCTGCCGCTCTTTTACGAACATAGGTAACTGTTTTTTTGCATAGGGAAATAACATGTCTTTAACAAACGACAGGGAACTGGTAGTACCCTCAATATCGGTCACTATCGCTCGGATCATTTCAGTGCTGCACTAGCTTGACTAATTGCTCATAAGTCGGAAATTGTGTTGCAATGTCACTGCCCGTCAATTTTGCCTGCCAGCCTTGCTCGGTAGTAAACATGCGGATACAGGAAAAATCGGGATGTTCCCCCATATCAAACCAATGTTGAGTTTGAGCCGGCACACTGATCAAATCACCCTGATTACACTGCACCATGTAGACAAGATTTTCAATATGTAAATAAAAAATTGCACAGCCTCTGACAAAAAAACGAATTTCAAAATCATCATGCGAGTGTTCGGATAGAAACTTCTGCCTGAGAGCTGTTCGTTCGGGATGATCCGGGGTTAAATGTATAACATCCACTGACTTAAAACCATATTGCTGATTCAAAAACGCTATTGAATGCTTATAAGCATCAAGAATCTGCGCTTGAGTTGCATCTACCGCGATTTCTGTATCCGCCTGCCAACGCTCAAACAACACGCCAAGAGCAGCTAAAGTCCGTTGCATGGTTTCAAAATCGCTGATGGTTTCGTAATGCGATGGATCGTGCTCGTGACTAATAGTTAATAAACTCATCAATTATTCACCCTAAAACTTCGTAATTCACATTCCAATAAACATTCTAAAGCCTCGACCTGGTAAACAGCTTTTTCTATCGAGCTTGCCCAAGTGTATAAGCCATGACCGGCAATCACAAACCCCTTACAGTGTTTATTATCCGCCAAATAGCTGGATAATAAATCTAATAGTGTATTCATATCCTGATTATTGGGAAAAATTGGGACCTGTAATTGGGTTTGATGAGTCTTCACACCTTCAAAGGCTTTCAATAACTCATAGTCCTTCAGCTGCAATGCGCTACCAAAAAATTGATCAAGGATCGAGCTATTGACCGAATGGATATGCATGACTGCTTTAATACCCGGGTCATACCGGTACAACCCTGCGTGTATCGCAGTTTCTGCAGAGGGTATTTTACCGTCAACTGCATTACCTTGGATGTCGCACAGCATAATATCATAAGCCAGTAAACAACCTTTATGCTTACCAGATACCGTGATTGCAATCGAATTATTGCTTAAGCGCGCCGAAAAGTTTCCGCTGGTTGCAGGTACCCAACCTTTTTGGTCAAAAAACCGGCCTGCGACAATCAGTTGCTCAGCTATATTAGTAAACTCAGTGTTTATTTCATTTCCGGACATTAGTTCTGATAATCTTAAAAAATTCACTTGAACGAAAATTTATAATATCAGACTTATAGCCGAATTTCAGGCAAAAAAAATGCAGCCAAACTGGCCATTCAATAGAGGCTAGGTATCTAAAATAACTCTCAATCACTAGCGCATTAAATAGATGGTGCTATCATACCTAAACCATGATATTTAAAAAATGTGGCATATTGACACGCGACAGATTATAGCTATATGGATTTGG
>SPJK01018953.1_pt1 | contig 21993 bp, 33 predicted proteins | sample 3741771 | NCBI WGS metagenome assembly SPJK01 (sample SAMN10925997, study PRJNA522277) | cold seep metagenome | isolation source: Elba SIP-enriched marine methane seep metagenome, extraction at timepoint T2 | place: Italy: coast of Elba, Mediterranean Sea
AGGAACTTTTGAGCCTGCTTGCTCCAGTTCTTGCCGAGGTTACGACCGAACGTGTGGCCGAAGTTGCCAAAGCCCTTGCCGAAGGTGGCGATGTTGGGCATGCCCCAACCGTTGTCGAGCATGGTGGCCTGCAGCGAACGCATGCGCTTGTTGCGCACGATGTCGATGGTAACTTTGTCGCCCTTCTTCTTGGCGGACAGCGCGGTCATCACGTCCCACGGCTGATCGACGTTGCGACCGTCGACTTTGACGATCACGTCGCCAACCTTCAGCCCCGCCTTGGCGGCCGCGCTGTTGGGTTGGACCTTGCCGACGAGCAGCCCTGACCGAGACGGAGCCCCAAAGTGTTTGCGCAGCGCAGGGGTCATGCTGGTGACCTGCGCCCCGAGTCGGCCCTGGTGCATGCCGAACGAGAAGCTCATTGAGTTGCCCCGCTTGCCGTGGGGCCCATGACGGTGGGTCTGGGCCTCGACTGCGCTGGAGGCGGTGAGTGCGAGCGCTCCTGCGAGGAGCGCGGCGACAGCGATTGTGCGTTTCATCGGTCGTTTCCTCCTTGTTGGGCCAAACCCGTGCTCCGGGGGGGATTATTCCCGGAGTTAGGGCGAAAAATCCGCGCGTGGAGTACCATGCTGTCCTCGCCGGGAAGCGAGGTTCGGTTGCGTAACATCCTGTCATCTGTGGCATTGCTCGTCGTTGCCGCCACCGCCGCGTGCGCAGCGACACCCTACAGACCAACGGGCTCATTCGTGTTGGTGCAGCGGGGGACGGTGGCGGAGAGGGCCAGTGGGCAGCGGTGAACAACACCACGACGGCCACGATGCTGACCGCGCTCCCGGCCACTCCTGCCGAGAATGATGTTGTGTACGCTTCTGAGCTTATTTACCCCGAGGAGGACGCGACCAGCAGCGCCAACGTCTTCACCGGCCTGCGGATGCAATTCCAGAGCGCCGGAGCTATCTACCGGGCATGGGGCTGTGTGGCCACTGCTCTTAGCTTCACGATGCCAGTGGGGGCTGTTCCGAAGGTGGCGATCACCTACGCTGCCGCGAAGATGATCCCCATCGGCAGCGCCCCCACGTGGCCGCCCGCGACCGCCAAAGATGAATTCAGCGGCCAGCCCATTGGTGGCGGCTCGCTGTTCCTCCAGGACCACGGGACGGCCACCCGGGCCACGAAGACCATTACAGATTTCACGCTCGACGTGGACCTCGGCACGAGCCTGATCCGCGGGCACGGTACCGCAGACGTCTACCAGAACATCATCAAGGCCGTGAGGACCAAGTGCCAGGCCTCGTTCTCATTCACGACCCTGTCCGACGCCTCTGGGACCAACACGGAATACGACGCTTGGAACAGCGACACCGGAAACCTCAAACACGCGCTCTATGGCGCCTCTGTGGGCCGAGACGGCGCCTCGCTGGGGTTCTACTTCCCCTACTGCACCCAGGTGGGTGCGGCGCCGTCCCAGGTCATCGAGGGTGACGTCAACCGGATCCGCAGTTCGTTCCTGTGCGGCACCAACACCGTCACAACAAACTCTCTCACCTTGGCCAACTTCGTCATTGGTCTCGGGTAGCTAGCTAGTAAGGGGCCTGGCCCCTTTTTTGGCCCCTCTGGTACCCTCTACGGCCAGAGGGGCTTTTTTATACCCCGCAACGGAGGCACAGAATGGCCCACATCGACCGCTCCCTATCAGGCACCTACGAATACGTCTGCATCAACGACGACGCTTACGACTCGGGAACAGTGGACCCAGAGACGGGCATGGAGGACGACCGGCGGCGAGAATTCCGCCAGGAGTGGGTCGAGGCAATGCTCACCGGCGACATGTCGAAACTGGCCGTCAAGGAGGGCCGAAAGCCGATGGTGTGGACCCTGCGCTACATCGGTAGCCGCCACGGACGGCGCATCCAGGAAGAGATCCAGCGTCATAACCGCGGGGTGCCCCAAGAGGAGCAACAGATCGGCTACCTGGCCCACTACATGGCCGCTCGCCTAGGCCTGGTTAGCGTCAAGGGCCTCTGGGACACCGACCAGCGCGGCAACAAGGTCGAGTTCGCGGTCTCTCGGGATGTTGACCCACTTCTGGATACGATGGCGGTCACACACGACTGCATGGATGCGCTGGGCAACATCCGGTCCGCAGATGGTTCTGTGATAGGTGAAGCGCTAATTACGGAACTGGGCCTCATGGTCATCAACGGAGGCGCCCCCTCGGGAAAGTCCTAATGGGGTTGCGCCTTTTGCCATGGATCCTGGCCTTCAGGCGCGAGTACAAGGCCCCAGAAATGTTCGACTGCGAACGGTGCCAAGCCGGCACGACCCGAGACTATCGGCGAGGCATCAACTGCGGTTACGAGCGACCCTGTGACCGTCGCGGACCGGGCGCTGCCCTAAACGTGCCCTTCAGGTTCCCGACGCCTCAGGTGGACGAGTGCCCCGGCTGGTTGATTCGCCTCCCCCAAGTCTGGGAGACCCAAGTGGCCTACTTCTGGGCCGAGAAAGGCGAGCTGCGCACCCGATACCCCGACGGGCGGGATTTGACGGTCCTGATGGATCATGTCCAGGTCCTAAGCTCAGAGCAGGCCCGTGTTGAGGCCTGGCTAGTCACACCCCCGGAGAAACGCTAATGGCAGCCGACGCTGTAAAAATGAAGATTCTCCTGGAGATGCTGCTCGACGAGGCAGACGTCACCAGGGGCATCAAGAAGCTTGACAAGACCGAGGAACAGTACAGCAAACGGTCTATCGACCGGTTCAAGGCCAGCGGCGAGAGCATCCAGAAGGTTGCCCTGAAGATCGGGGCAGTCGTTGCGGCCTGGAAGACCGCAGAGGCGTCCCTCGACAGCTATCTGACCAACACGCAGCTAGCTGCGGCCACGCAGGGCCGAGAGATCGGCAAGCTTGAGCAGTCATTTCGCGGCCTGATCGAGACCACCGACGCGATGCGTTTCGCCGCCGAGCTAGGCAACTCGACGTTCCAGAGCACCAATCAGGAGATGCGGCTGGCGGCCAAGTTTGCGGTCGAGCTAGCGTCCCGGACGGGCCGAGACGTCAAGGAGGCCTTTGAGGCCGTCAAAAAGGCCATGACCGAGGCCAACGCCGAGGGCCTGAAGGAGTGGGGCGTCCAGATTCGCGCCGAGAGCGACACGCTCCAGGGGTACAACCAAATCGTGGCCGCCATGGGCCGAGAGATGAAACGCTCGGGCGGAGAGGGCAAGATCGCCGGCGAGGATATCCGCAAGGCGAACGTCTCAGCCAGAAACGCCATCGACGACCTGAAAACCAGTATCGGCCAGCTCGTTGCGGCAGGGGCGCCACTGATCCGTCACCTCGCCAACTCATTCAAGGGGCTGGCTATGGCCATAGGCGAGCCGATGACCGTCCTCCGAGGGTTTGGCTCCATGCTCTCTGGTGGCAACCTGTTTGGCTCACATACCTTCCCGACCATCTCGGCTGCCGACCACAAGAAGAATCTGGCCAGTATTGCTGCGTCGCAGAAGTCCCTCAGGCAAAGCCAGGCCGCCCTGCGTAAATCCCGAGCCGATGATCTGTCCATCGACAAGCAGATCGCCGCCAATATCGCGAAGATCAACGCCTCGCTCGGGAAGGTCCGAGAGGACGGCTCGCTGGTCACTTCAAGGCCGCGGGGGCGAGGCGGCAGGGGCATCCAGGATCTAATCCACCGCGAGCAGGCCGAGTTTGACCGGCTTGAGGATGCCAGGGAGCGCCGGGAGATCTTGGGCCTCAGCGGCGGGGTTGTGCTTCAGGACCGGATCGCCGCTGCCCGGACGTCGGCAGCCGGCGGTGGCATGACAGGGGCGGAATTCCTAAGCGGGATCCCTGGCGTCCCAGGGGCGGACCCTCGCGCCCTTTCCGATCCGTTCAAGTTCACAGGGGGCACAGGTACCGGCACAAGTATCTTTGACTCGCTGGGCGCCGGCCTGGACCCGAAGGCTGTCCAAAACTTCGCCAACGTGGGCACCACAGCGCTCTCAGGGCTAGAGCGAGCGGGCACCTCGGCCTTCGCCAGCCTTATCAAAGGCACCGACGCTGCCGGCGAGGCCTTCAAAAAGATGAGCGGGCAGGTGGCCTTGGGGTTGGGCGCAGAAATGGGAATCATGGCACTCAAGTCTGCGGGTATGGCCGTCGTCTCGGCCTTCACTCCGGGTGGCCAGGCCGCCGCAGCCGGCCACCTGAAGGCTGCCGCCATGTTTGGGGGGTTCTCGGCCGTCGCCCTGGCCACAGCCGCCAAGCTGGGCGCCGGAGACGTATCGCTGCCGACGGCAGGCGCCTCTCTGGGCGGAGGACTAGGAGGAGGTGCAGGGCTAGCCGCTGGCGGACCCAACGAGCGTACGATCATCTATGGGGACGACTTCGTGGGCCGCAGTCCCCGACAGCGCGCGAACGAGATCAATCACTTCCTCAACGTTGCCGACGAAGAGGGAGATCGCGGCAGCAACATAACCTTCGACTAATGGCGGTCACCCACGGCAGGCTTGAGTGTCTAATCACGGTCCCCACTGGGGGTTGGACGTTCGTTCTGTCCGAGGACAGCTCGGATGTTGGGACCGTCTCCCTCGCCGCTGGCGACACGTTCTACTGGGGGAGCGCCGGCAGTGCGGCCAGGTTCGCGAACGGTGCCAGCACTGGCTACCTGCGGTCAAAGATCATGGACACGGGCGCCGGCACCTACAGCGTGTTCATGAACGATGGAGAGGACGACACTGGGAAGCTTCAGATCACCGTGAGTGGCGGAGCTAGCGCCTGGGGCATGCACACGTTCAAGCAGAACGGTGTTGCCAATAACGCGCTTCGAGACCTTCTAGGCTTTGACGCGGACGTCACCGTGGACGTAGCTAGCGCCACCGGCGACAGCCAAGTCCAGTGCCTATGGCTGCCGAACAGGCCCTGGTACAACGGCTATGGATACGGCGACTGGGGCGACGAGGTAGCCGACGCACGCACCTCCATCAGCCCAGCCGGCGACGTGTCTGGACTGTTTAGCCAGAGGTACGAGAGGATGCGCCTGTCATGGCAGGGGCTTTCCAGGGCGAAGACTCGCATCGCCGGCGAGACGACCAACAACGAATCCCTCCAGCAGTTCTACCGTGACTGCATGCTGGGCGAGTTGGGTTGTGTGTCGTCGATGGGGGGGCCTCTCCGGTTCTACCCAGACGCAGCCGACGACGCCACGTACACCACGGGTAGGATGCTGGACCGCGACCTGCGCCGTCACGTGCCCCGACAGCTCAAAGAGCGATGGATCGGGGCCTGGAACGTCGGGTGGGAATGGATTGTCCAGTAAATGACTGCACTGAGCGACCTGCAAGCGGGTCACGGCCAATTTGGCATTGTGATCGCCATCGAGGGATACGAGTACCTCCTCGTCTCAGGTGCGTCGGAGGCCAACGTCGAGACGAAGGTCACAGATACCTCAGGTCAAGGCTGGAACGGGGGTGAGTGGTCATCCGCGCTCGCCGGGCTGGAGTATCTGCCGCTAATCACGCGGACCCTGAAGCCCTTTGACGACAAGCTGGACGTCCCCACGATGGCGTTCAGGGTCCAACACGGGCTTCACAGCGACCAGTTCGGCACCGACGTGTTCAAGGTCAACTCGACCGCCGGCAACCAGACCCAGCTGGCGACAGCCCTTGACTGCGATGACACGACGGTCACTGTCGATAGCACTACTGGCTTCGCATCTAGCGGCTCGATCTGGATTGGGACCGAGAGGATCGACTACACGGGCACCACGGCCACCACGTTCACCGGTTGTACTCGGGGCAAATACGCGCCGTTCGGCACCCAAGGTGGGACAGCCAACCGGTTTGGCCGCGGCCACGACGTTCCGGCTTACGACTATCACGTGGCCTACAAGCCCCGGGTGACCGACACGCCACGGACCTGGGTCGGGCGAGATGTAGGGGTGTGGCTCCATAGCATCCATGGTGGCGTCTGGGGCACCAAGGCCGATGCTGCGCTCCTGTTCGCCGGCGTGATCACACAGGTCGGCGTGGGCGCCAGCGGCAACACGTTCGTCCAGTGCGAAGATATGATGGCCCGGGTCCGCAACACGATCCTGCTTCGCGACCAGTTCAGAGGCCGCGTCAAGGAAGGTCTGGACGTCACTCGGCCTACCACAAGCAGTGTCGAGATCGCGTGCGGCTGGGCCTCGACGTTCAACATCAACGGGCCGACCTACCAGGACACGGCCAATGACTTTGAGATCGTCGCCTCCGAGTCCACAACCCAGGACATCGAGGAGGGATACTACGCTCCCGAGGAGCTATGCTCGGAGATCACCGAGTGGCTGACCAACGACGGAGATCTGGTCGGCAACTGGACGGTAGAGGTCGTGGCGACCCAGAACGGCCCCAGAACCCGGCTAACCGTAGACTTGACAGGTACGGGATACGTGGGGGCGACCATTTGCACCCTGGTGCTAGCCAAGCGCTGGGCCGCGTTTCTGGGCTTCACAGGAGGAGGCTCGACGTCCACCTGCTACAACGAGCTGAACGCGTCGCTCGACGAGGGGCGCGAGATCGAGGTGACCATTAACGCGACCGGAACCGGAGCTGTGTACTCCCAGGAAGCCCCTGCTCGCATCTGGATAGACTTGACCGAGGACGTCCAGCTCGACGCATCTGTCGGCACATGGGTAGACCTGCCGCAGTGGCTCCCTCAGGAATGGCAGGACGGCTTTGTGGGCTCCAGCGAGAAGTGGGGAGTGCTCCAGGTCGGAGAGAAGGTCTTTGCGCTAGCCAGGAAGGTCTCTGATGTCCAATTCGAGATCCGGGAGTCTGAGGCGATCACACGCCGATTCGGCGGCCAGGCATGGAAGGATGTAAACCATCGCATTGAGAGCACGTCTGGCGGCAGCATCGAGGTGCGCCAGATCGTCGTCCTGTCGGGCAGCTTCGCGGATATCATCAGTCGGTTGTTCTACTCGACGGGCACCACGGACTTCAACTCGACCAACGCCTACGACCGGTTTGAGGCCCAGCTCGGCGCCGCAGTGCCCGGAGAGCTGTTAGGCGCGACGTTCGAGGACAGCATGGCGTTGATCAGCGATGCATCGCAACAAGACGCGCTCTCTGTCGTCCTGGAGAAACCCACGCGCCTAGAGGAAGCCCTGGGTATGGATATCCTGCTCCGCAGCGCGCACCTCACGTTCAACCAGGGTTACGTGTGGACGACCATGTCCCCCCTGCTGTCCGGGCTCGCCCAGCATACTCTCACAGAGAACAACAAGCGGTCTGCGCTCGCCGAGGATCCGCAGCGGTCCACCTCGACCATCTCGCGCAGGCATATCCGCAACGTAGTTAGCCTTGAGTATAATCGCGACCTAACGGCCTCTGATGAATACCAGAGCCGCATCCACGCCGTTGACCTAGCGTCCACCCAGGCCTATGGTGAGCGCCCGATCCGGCTGCGCATGAGGAATAGCTACGCCGGCGAGGCGGCCACGGGCGACACCATCGAGGCCTTGACCGCAGACATGGTGGGCGGGCTCGTGCCATCGTTTCGCGCCCCTCTCATGGTCATCCGCCGCACAATCGGCCCTGCCCATTACCTCGACGTCCAGGTGGGCGACGTGGTCACGGTGTCTGACAACCTCATCCGTAACCCGGAGACAGGTGCCCGCGGCATCGAGGGCCTTCCTGGGCGCATCCTGAGCCATACCTACGGGCTTGGCGGAGCGGACCTGACCGGATCCGTCAAGGATATGTTTGGCGAGGTAGAGATCATTCTCGCGGCCACGACCGACGAGGCCCTATATTCGCCCGCAGCCTTCGTCTCGACGTACTCAGACCCCACACTGACCCTAGTAGCCAACACGTTCAACAAGGCCACAGAGGCAAACGATTACGACGAGTTCGCGAATGGCGACAAGGTACGCATCGTCGAGAGGGACCCCACAGACCCCACGAGCCCCGAGGCCTACGCGGCGACGCTCGCGAGCAAGTCCGGGTCAACGTTCGATGTGGGTAGCCACGCCGGGCTCACGACCGGTATCGCCGCTGGCAAGTCCTACGTGATGATCCCTGCGGATTACGCGACCGTGGTGGCCGACCAGAAGGACACTGCCTACCAGGCCGACAGCGACTCCCTGGTTTCCAATGCGCGCCAGCCCTTCGTGTGGAGCGACCTGTACCAAGGCGGAAGCTTCACCGGTGCAGACCTGTCGCACTTGCCCGAGAGCTACGCAGACGAGTTTTACGGCGACGGCGTGCCGATCACGCCCCACCAGCATCGGGCTGCCGCGGTATTCCTTACCAACTACCTGAACTACAAATCGACGATTCACATCCCCTGGTCGTACTCAGACGGACCCAGAACAGCCCCAACCACCCAGAACTGGGAGCTGTTAGAGATCCATCCATTCTCGGTCCACCCAGGCATCCTAGTGGCCGGCACACAGCGCCAGTGGAACGTCCAGCCCCAGTTCAAGGCTTCCAGCGCCAACCAAGTCGAGGTCCGCGTCACGTTCGCTCTGGCGCCCCCCAATCAGCAGGTCGGGCTTGATGCCGTCTTTGTTGAACCGTTTCGCCAGCTGACCTTCACGACGTCCAGCACTACGTATGTGGTCGCGACGGCGCAGACCCAAGAGGCGGTCTTCAACCCCGAGAGCGGCGAGTGTTTCATTATCGTCGAGGGCCGCAGCAGCGCCGCCCACGGGGCCCAGCTAAACTTACTGGGCTTCCCCACCTTCTATCTCGGGACCTTCAGCTAATGGCGACCGAACACGACCCCAGCAAAAACATCCCTCGGCCGATTGGATGGCACGGGTTTGCCAGGAACACCCTGCCCGTCCAAGCTGCGCTTGGGAAGAAGTTGTGGAACGCCACGAACCATTGTGTGGCCTACAGGCGTAAGACGGTGTTCCACAAGTGCATGAACCTCCAAAGCATCCGCTCTGGCGCCTCGGGTACCCAGACCCTATGGTATGGGCGGTTTCACGCCGGCCATGGGGCCACGCACATCATTGCTCGCGTCGGGATGGCCCCCATGGGCACCTCAGGCAGCTCTGGCGAGATCTACCTGACCGTGGGAGGCACAGATACCAACAAGCTAGTTCAGGCGCCCACAGCCAACAACGACGTCGCCAGTGACTATAGCTACGGCAAGATCATCTACGGCGTGAGCGAGAACACGACCTACGAATGGTCTCTGAAGGCAGTGGACTACGCCAGGCCGTTCAGCCTCACGATCTACGAGATCGGGGACCAGCCGGTCAACACGGGCAACGGCGCCACCGTAGACCCGCGGCTGGGGGTCCAGAGCCCTATTACATCCGCGCAACACCAGGACATCCACCAAGCGCACTGGGACCTGTGGCGGCACAACGCATGTCACCTGTTCAACTGGACCCAGGACGACGAAAACTCCGCTTACTCCATCTCCGGCGCGACCTACACCAATATCTTCGACAGGACGACCACAGGGGGCGCAGCTTCGACAGCCCCTGGGTTCTACCTCCAAACCACGCGGCACAATCGGGTGAACCACGACGTGCCCATCGTATTCGCGTTCTACGGGGCATCTGCTAGCGGAGGATCGACATCCTCGGTTCAGCTCGTTGACAACAGCAACACGAAGTTGGCCGAGATCACCTCCATCGGCTCGACCGAGCAGTGGTACACCACGACCGCCACGCTGACCGCTGGCAACACCCTGTGTACGATCGAGGCCAAGCGAGCGCTCGCTGTCTCCGTTAACTTCAAGGCCTTCAGCATCTACGAGTATCTAGCCTGATGGGCAAGAAGCTCCGGTTTGGCGGTCGGAAAACCCGCCACAAGGGAACCAGAGGGCTCGTGGTGACCCGAGACGAGCTAACCATCGACACCGAGAAGTTCTTGGAGCCGGTCGCCAAGTCTGCCGCCAAGGCGCTACAGGAGGCCATCAGAAACGTCGAGGAACCCGCTGCCGACGCGACCGTTAAGGCCCGGCAGCGCATGGCCCGGACCGGCAAGTGGCCCGCAGGGCGCTATCCAGGTCCTCCGCCGAACACTCGCTCAGAGGGGAAGCTGTTCAACGACTCGGGGTACCTGGCCGACAATCTAAAGATCGTCCGGGTTGGCGACGGGTTCAACATCGTGGCCCCAGAAGGCCGCTTTGGGGCCCTGCTGTCCCGTCCTATGCGCCAGAAGTTCCAAGAGTTTGTGGACACCGAGAAGGCCATGGAGTCGCCGGAGATGAGCAAGGACGCCGCCAAGGCTCTGGGGAAATCTGTACGCGTAAAACGTAAGGTCCGACGCGGCAGCTAGGGTGATTGTATGGAACTCAGCCCCGGTGACTGGATCGGCCTCATTGCTCTCACAACGTCCATTGTGGGCGCAATTATCGCTGCGTACGTCAAGCTGGCCAAGAAGCTGGTACGTGTTGAGGCCCACCTGGAGGCCCAGGATGGCCGCGTGGCCCTCTTCTGGTCCAAGGACTGGCCCGAGCTTCAAGCCGACATCAGCAAGCTGAACGATCGGGTGGGGGAGATCGAGCAAGACCTGGCCCAGCTTCGTGGCGAATGGAAGGCCCACGTCGTTCCTGTGCCGCCACCGGGGCCCCAGGCGGCCTAGGATGCAGTACCTGCTAGGCAGCGGCTTGCTCGGTTTCGCCGGCACGGCCGTCGTTATGACCATCCTGTGGGCGCGAGCGCGCCTAGAGGCTAAGGACCTGGAGCTATCAAACCTAATGACCCGAGAAGCGATCACCCTCATCCGCAAGGACCTGGACCGCGCCGAGGCGGAATCAGCAAGTCTCAGAGCCCGCCTAGCATCGGCACGTGCGAAACTCGACGAACTGGATACGGATGGCAGCGTTGCTGTGGGCGAGCTGCGCGGTGACCGCGTGCTGCCGCCACCACCCTCCGACGGTGACAGTAAGACAGTCGTGCTTGACGACGCCTCCCTCACCACCGACCTACCCTGATAGCACTGAGCTACCCAACGGGGGCCTCGGGGGCTGTCCCGAAGAGTTCGCCGGCTGCCTAACAGTCGCCGGAGCCAAGAAGCTCAACCGCGCCATGGTGGACGCAGTTGAATACAGCCGCACGGCCTGGCGCCGATGCAAGCCCAAGGAGAAGAGATGAACGCAGAACTAATGCTCGCCGCAGCCGACCAGCCGTCAACAGTCGCCCTAGTCCTGGCCGCCCTGCTCGCTATCAGTGAGGTCCTGGCTCTCTCTAACCGCGTGGCGTCCAATAGCGTGTTTCAGCTCATCGTCAACGGTCTTAAAAAGATCGTCGGCAAGTAGCGCGTGTACGCGCTCTGGAACCTCCTGCTCTTCGTCTGGGACATGCTGCATGAGCAAATCAGATCTCTTCATTCGTGACGTTCAGGCGACCGTTGGGGCTGCCGAGGACGGCGATCCCGGACCAGAGACCTGGAGGAAGTGGACCGCCTACAAGGCCAGCCACCCCGAGACGGTCCTGCCGGGCCTCTCCGGGCCCACGTGGAAGTGGGCCGACGCGTTCCTCAACTGGGTGCAGCCTCTACCCAAGCACGAGGGCGCCTCGCCTATCTGCTCGTCTGGGTTCGTGGACGACAAAGGCGTGGGTCCCAACCAGGCCCGCTACAAGTCCCGTGTGAAGCGATACGGGGCCGACTACCCGAAGCTGGGCCACCTAGGCGGCGATTACCTCTACCGCTGGGACCATAGGGGACCACCCCCGCCGACTCTGTTCGAGAGACATTTCTACTGCCCACCGGTCCCTGTCTACGCTATGGGGCCAGGAGTCGTCGAGTATGGCAAGTGGAAGCACAACCGGTTCATGGTGAAGATCGTCCACGGCGAGCTGCCCGGATTTGGGTTCTGCGTGACCTGGTCGGTCCACCACGCCGAGCTGCTTGTCAAGGCCGGCGATACGGTCGAGGCCGGCCAGCAGATAGCCGTGGCCGGCGACACGGGAGCGAGGGGCGCACCCCATGTCCACCAGGAGATCTGGAGGTGGCAGGCCGGCGAGAAGGCCACACGCCGCGGAGCCCCTATCGACCCGGAGCTAGTGATCCCCCACCTGCGGGTCCTTGAGCCCTAGTGTTCGGCTGGTTCCTGTTTTGGGTGGCTACTGAGGCTACTTACGGCTGGATGCTGCGCGTGGGTCGCCAGAAGGGCCCTCAGACCCAACTGGCTGCGTTCTCGTGGGTGCAGCATCGCTGGTGGTGCAAGTACCTTCCGGTACCCTCCCTACGGTCGCGAGGATAGCCTGCTCTAGCTCCAGCGCATGCGCCTGGTGGCACATCGCGATCACCTTCGCGACCTCTCCGACGGCCCCGATCCCCTCATCGGCCAGATAGCCGCTGTCGGCTCTCCAGGCGTTGACCAGCTTCCTAACTCGCCAGTAAAGCGACTCAGTCGCCCGAGCGCGCTCCTCGAACCATTCCGAGATGATCTCGTCGAACAAGCCCACAGCCTGAGTGCGTCCCAGCGTCTTGATGGCGTAGCTCTCTAGGGAAGAGACCATGTCGGCGGGGAGAGCTAAGCCGACATAATTCGTCTCCCCGTTTCTGTCGTCGATAAACGGTGCATCGGGCGGGACGTTGAAATAACCGGGCCTATGGTGCGCCCAGGGCTTATTGGGTTTCTGTGCCGTCATTGTCGGCCTCACTCGTTTCTGTTCGCGTTTTCGGCCGCCTTGACGTCGGCAACGGCCTTACAGGGTACAGGGGGCAGGTCGGGACCGAGCAGTCCCGTACCTGCGCCCGCCAGGTACCTACACCCTTCGCCTCTGGGTCGTATACGCAATCTCGACATTTCGCGTTGATGGCGGCTCTAAGGCTCACAGGGGTACCTCCCCCCTTCTCACCATCACAGCGCTCCCGTTATAAGCGCAGTGATGAACATGCCTGCCCCCGCACCGGCGCCAATGAGTAGCGCACGCACCACCCGCTCTACCCTTGCCGATCGCTCGTGGAGGGTGGCTACGCGCTTCTCTAGCTGGACCACGCGGTCCTGCAGTGGGAGCGTGAACCCCCTATATACACCCTCCTGTACCACCTGAGGTACGCTCTCCGATAGTTCCTCGGCCATCAGCAGATGTGCCCCGCCGTCACTCATGCCCCCCCCGGCTTGATGGTGTACGTGATCACCAATTGCCGCCGTCCTGGTTGATGCGTGTGGCCCCTCTGTTCATGGTCTCGAAAAACTCTAGCCATTTTACGCAGACGGCGGCGCATTGAATAATCTCATTACGCAGCTCGCTGGCGCGAGCGCCCTCGATAATCGCCTTAGCGACCTCGCCAAACTCTTCACCCAGGACAGCCAGTGCGGCCAGGTGGGTTGTGAACCCGACATCGCCCCACTTCTCGTCTTGAAGCATGCGCTCCGTCTTGATGTCCGTAAATGCGGCTTTCTGGGGGTCTGTGACGATCATTATCCGACTCCTTGGTAATTCGGGCAGGTGGCCATGTGGCCGTTCTCTGAGTTTCTGAACCGGTCGGGGCAGGTACACCCAGACGCATCAGCTGGACGTACAGGCGGCTGAAGATCCAGCGGGTCCGGGCCGCGGTCGTCGGGCTGAGCCAGCTCCTTTTCCAGCCGTTCCGCCGGGGTCTGGGACTCGCGGAGCTTGGCCCGCCTGGCTACCCAGGAATCTCGTACCTTCTTCTTGCCCTTGCGTAGCTTCTTGATGCGCTCGGTCAGCTCTGTGGCGTTCAGGGCTTCCTCGGTATCGCACTCTGCGATGTCCGCGATGAGCGCCGCTACCGGGTCTACAGACGGCTGGCTATTCTCGACGTCTACTGGGTCATCTGTGGGGATACAGAATGCCTGCAACAGTGCGTATTTGTGGGCGGTACTCATGACCTTTCCTGAATTCTTGTCGGAGTAGTCGATCCCCTCCCCCAGAGACCGCGTCTCTACGTAGCTGCCGTCCTCGTGAACGAATCGCCATGTGAACAGGCAGCGGACGTGTGTGCCTTTGCCGATCCGGTCAAACGACAGGACCTGGATGTCTGTGGCGACGCTGAAGACCTTGTGTTTGACCAGGACCTGCTGGAGCGTCGCGTAGACATCGTAGATCCCCCTGAACTTGTAGGGGACTCCGGCGCCCTGCTGGCTCTTTGCGATAGGCTTGGCGTCTCTCATGACGCCCACCATCGCCTTGTAGATCCCCTGCTTTGTTGCGGTTCCCATGAATTCTCCTTTCGCCTCTGGGTTACCAGGGACGTCTGACAATGGGGCGTGTTATGACCGAGACAGAAGGCTCTCTCGCTTTCAGGCCGGCCTGGTGGCGTGCTCCACCCGTACCCCCGTTCGGGTCCCACCCCGCCACTCGGTCGGCCACCTTTTTCCCGAATCAGCGCTATCGCTCCCGAGGCGAACCCGGTACAGGTAGAGCTATGAGCGGGGGCTACATTCGACTCCATCGGGGGATCGTTAACTCGGACGTATGGAATTCCGGGGACAACGTTCTCAGAGCGTTTCTGTACTACCTCACCCGGGCCAACTGGCGCCAGCACACCTACAAGGGGAGGGTCGTCCAGCCGGGCCAGCTAGTCGGCTCATGGGACCGAATGGCTGCTGCCGCAGGCATGACAGGACCCCAGCTGAGGAGGGCCACAGCCCGTCTCGAAAACATGCACGTACTGAGTCGAGAGGGCGGCAGGTTCGGAGTCCTGATTACGATAAAGAATTGGGCGACTTACCAAGGTCGCGACGACCAGCCCGTCACCAAACCGGCACCCCAGCCGGCACCTAGCCCGTACCCGATCAAAGAAGAAGAAGAAACAGGGGCAACTCAATTCGGTCTTTTTTCGGATGAGCCTAGGTCGGTAAGGGCTGACAAGAAGGCGAGAGACCGCGAGCTGGGCTCTAGGGTCCAGGAGGTAGTCTCCCGGTTCAACGAGGTATTTGGCCGGAGGCTAGGGACCAAGGCCTACACGCCGATGCTGGGCCGACTGTTCGCCGCCGGCCATACGGTTGAGGAATGCCGAGCTGTCATCTGGTGGGCCCAGTACGAATGGCCCGAGGGACACGAATACCGTCCAAAGCTGAGCCCGGCCACCCTCTTCAAGCTCAAGGGAGCTAATCGGACGTTCCCGGTATACCTGGACCTAGCCAGCGACGCCTGGCGGGAGACAAGCGGAAAGGAGCCACCATGGATCAAGTAGAGAAGCCCTGGGATGACACGATCGCCACCGAGAAGCCCTGCCACCGATGCGGGAAGACCACGGGGATCACGCAAGCAGCCCTGGACGTCGCCCATATGTTCAACAAGGCGCTGCGGAGCAGTAATGGGAAGCTGTTGGGATGGAGCGACATTACGCGCTGCGAGGCCTGTACGGCGATCTGCCGGGCCGAGGAGAACGAGGCGGCAGCGAAGCGCCTGGGGGCCGACGCCGACGCCTGGAGGCGCTACTGCGACGGAGAGGCGGGAATGACCGAGAGCGCCCTGCTGGCCATGGTCTCGGATCCGCGGTTCTATCGCGGACTCATCAAGCGCATCGAGCAGAGCGCCACCGCGAAGACCAGGGGACCGAAGAGGAAGCTGGAGCTATGACGATGCACGGACTTGTCAATCTAGGTACACGGCTATTCTGGGCCCAGCTGGCATGGGTTGGACATCTCATAGTAGCCTACGAGGCTGGGTATCAGGCGGGGAGGGATCACTCATGATGCCCTGTCGTGTCCTGGTGGCCGATCCTCCTTGGCTCTTCCGAGATTCGCTACCTGGCAAGGGTAGGGGCGCCGAGAAGCATTACGACTGCCTTTCGCTTCCTGATATCGCGGGTTTCGACCTGCCGCCCCTTCTGGACGACTGCTACCTGTTCCTCTGGCGCGTAGCTGCGATGTCGGAGGAAGCGTTCGCGGTATGCCGAGCTTGGGGTTTCGTTCCCAAGGCGGAACTGGTATGGCTGAAGCGTACCAAGCATAACAAACGGCACTTTGGGATGGGGCACCATCTCCGAGCCGAGCACGAGGCCTGCATTGTCGCCACACGGGGGAAACCAAAGCCAAGATCGCGAGCTATTCGCACGACTTTCTCGGCGAAGACGGGGCCACACAGCCGTAAACCCGACGAGTTTTACCGGCTGGTTGAGGCGTTCAGCGACGGCCCCTATACCGAGCTATTCGCCCGGCGACACCAGCCCGGGTGGCAATGCCTCGGGAACGAATTGGAGTAAAGACATGGAGAAGCGCACAGACCCCCTGATGGCCGCTGTTGCGGTCGTCGTTTCTGGCTTCGCCCTAGGAGGGCTCATTGAAAGCTGCCGGGCACAGGCCAGCAGGGCGCCGCTGGCATGGACCCGAGTCCTGGCGACGAGCTTCACCCACATGACAGGCCCAGACGCCAAATGGAATGGTTCTGGGTTCTTCTGCGCCAAGAAGCCCGGCACGAACCGCTGGGCGGCCCCTGGTACCCCGGGGTACCGATACGTGCGCATGAATGGCCACGAGGTATGCACTGCGCACCGCACGCTGCCCTGCGGCACCCCTGTCTCGATCCGACACAAGGGCCGCACGGTCACCGTTCCCGTATGCGACCGAGGGCCCTACTGGGCGGCCCCTGTTACATGCCAGCCCCGATGGAGGTACGCCTGCTGGAAAAAAGGCAAGCCCATGGTTCGCCTGCGCAAGGGGTACTACTACCTGAACACGCTGGACATTTCTCGCGCTGCCGCCCACTGGCTCCGATTTGACGGGCTGGGTGCAGTCGAGTACCGTACCGGTCAACGTCATAGGGGGCTGGTACATGCAGAGGCGCAACGGGGGTCGAATTGAGCGAGCTGAAGCGACAGGTAATCATCCGACACATCGAGGCTACGCGTGTTGACCGATGGGTCCGACAGCGACTCGCCCGGCGAATGGCCTTCTGGGGCGTCACTGGCTTTGCTGCCGGACTCCTCGTACTCTGGGGGTATGGAGTCCTGTGATTGCGGCAACCCCAGGCCGGCTGATGCTTCGGTATGCGACCGCTGTCGCTTCCTCGATGGCGATCACTGTAGCCAAGCGCGCATTATCGGTGCTCTCCGCCTCGCTGGACCATGTGATGTCTTCACGATCGCGAGGGTCGCAGAGGTAAGGCGGCGGACCGTTGACCGGGGCGTGATACCGCTCCTCGCATCCGGTCGCGTAAAGAAGATCAGACGTAAGGGTGAGCGGTCCCTCTATTCACTACAGACGGAGAGATACAGTCATGGCGAAAAAAGCAGCCAAGAAGAAGCAAGGGTCACTGAAGGGCTTCGAGCGGCCCACGATCGACGGCCTGGACCAGGCCTGCCAGGACGCACGGGATGCGCGCGACCAGCGCATGGATCTGACCAAGCGCGAGGAGGAGACCAAGGCCCTCGTTCACGACGAGCTGCTCAAGCACCAGGACGCTCTGCCGAAGGACAAGAACGGCCGAGCGTACTACCGCTACGAGGATTCCGACGGCAAGGCCCGGGACGCCGTGTTGATTGTGAGGACCAAGGTCAAATTTATCACCGTCGCAGAAGACGACAACAAGCCGTCTCTGGAGGTGGTGGACTAGTCACCCAGGTACTGCTGAAACGGGGGATCATGATTCAATTCCAGTGCGTAGGCCTGCCCATGCCCCAGGGCAGCAAGACGGGTTTCGTTGTCGGCGGTAGGGTTAGGCTGGTTGAGCAGGCCAACCGGCCCACCAAGACGCGCAAGGCCGGTGCGTTGAAGCGCTGGCGTGCGTCTATCGCCGAGCAGGCCCGGGTAGCCATGGGTGGCAGGCCCCCCTGGCAAGCGCACTGTCGCCTCTCGTGCGAGTTCGTGTTCGCCCGACCCGCCTCGCACTGGACCACCACTGGCAAGCTCAGGAAGGGTGCCCCGGATTTCCCGGGCGTGCCCGACCTGAGCAAGCTGGTGAGGGCGGTCGAGGACGCGCTCACCGGCATCGTGTACCGGGATGACTCACTGGTGTCGTCCTATGGAACCATGCTGAAACGGTACACCAAGCGCAGAGACGGCAATCCAGGAGTGGTTGTCGCTGTGGAGAAGGTGTGAGCGGGGCCTCGCCCTACAAGGGGATGTGGTCGAATTTGCTATGGCAGTGGGCGTGCGCCGTAGTAATCAAGAAGCTGTGGGTGGTCGATTTGACTGGCGACCCCGAAAGGAGCGAACGATGGCAGCGAACCAAACACCTCTACCGGATAACCCTCTGAAGACCGCCCTGCTTACGCTAATGGCGGAACACGACATTTCCAGCCTCCAGCTCGTGTGCGCGACCGCCCAGATCCAGCAGGAGCACATTGTCCAGGAGTACAGCAACGGACTGCTCGAAGACAACGCCCAGCTCCGGGCCGAGATCGACGAGCTGCGGTCCGTCCTGGACGAGTATCGGAAAGCGATGGTGGAGTAATGGCGTTCCTGGATTCCCTCGGCAGGCGTAGCCCGAAAGCGCAGATGAACGCAGACATCCGCATGGTGGCCAAGCGCGCCATGGATCATCCCAACGCGCCCAACCTCACCATCGACCCACCCGATCGGCCCGAGCTGATCGCGTGCTTTAAAGGCGATCAGGATAGCCGAGGCCGGCGTGTGTTCGTAATCAAGAACGCAGCCTCGGGCATGATGGCGACGCTCTGCCTGGCTACCGATGGTAGCTACACGAGTCACATCCGCGGTTGCTGGGACGATGGAAGCAGTCCCATCTCCGGCGCGACCTACACGAATTTATTTGATGACCCAAAGCCCACGGCCGCGGCGCCTCTGGATATCCCAGACGACGCACCCCAGCATCGCCTCATGAAGCCTCAGCCACTGACTGTGGCCGGGCAGCGGGCACGAGCCGACTACATCCGCGCCCAGCTGGCCGAACGGGCCCAAGTACGGAAAACGAAAGAGAACGGACACTGGGGGCCCCATGACGAAGACATCGGCTGGTAGCGAGAGGGTACATCCAGCAGCTATGTACTATCTCCAGCCGGCCGCCTTGGCGTACAGCTACAACTGGCCCATTGAGCCCATTAAACCGCAACAGAAAGGGATAGAGAATATGAGCAGAGAACGATTTGGATGGCAGATCTTCGACGACAAGAGCTGCATGACAGTACGCTACCAATCCATGTACCTCGGGTTCCGAGCGAACGGCCAACCTAAAGCCGGCTGCTGCGACCAGGGGTACGGGGACGGGCTAGAGATCAAGCACGGCGGCGGTTCCATAATCATGAGCCGTACCGACTTCAAGGCCCTGGTAGCCAAAATCAACGACCTCTGGGACGAGTAGCATGGAGGACCGCTGCTATATCTGCGGGTACCCACGACGGGACTGCGTGGGGCACGTAGGCCTGCCGTCGTACCTAGAGCCGTTCCGCAGGCCGACCTCCGAGCGACGTATCCAAGCAGCAGTACGTCACGCCGTCTCAGAGGCCGGCAAGCGGCACCAAGCGAACAAGAAGGCCTCATAATGGGACTCTATGAGATCAAAAAAGGCACAGTCTTTGGCCTGCGTACCGTTCTGGGCCAATCAGGGCTCAGGGGTGGGGTTATGTACTACCGCTGCAAATGCATCTGCGGCCAGGTCAAGGCTGTATCCATACACGCGCTTCTGCGCGGCCTTTCTCAAGGCTGTAGGTCATGTACCCAGAGCCGTAGAACGGACGACAGAGGTCAAGCCACGCGACGAGAGAAGGAGAGACTAGATGGTTGATGACCGCAAGCCCCTGGATCCCCAGGAGTACCAGGTAGCCCTGGGGCTCAGCGAGGCCATGGATCCGCATCCTGGGCAACAGCTGAAATTCATGCTCGAACGAGCGACCGGCAACGACACCGAGGGGACATTCGCTCGCGCCGTACGCCAGGCCATGTACAACGCAGACGCCATGCCCCAGCTCTACGGCCTGCCTGGCCATGTAGCCACAGAGGGCCAGGACGACGTCTCCGAGCCCGACAGCTTCGTTGTCCACTGAGCCCATCTCAGCCCTAGCAGGCTAGGCACCAGGGCATAGCCCCACTGGCCCCACCCACCAACAGGCATGGGTACGGAGCGCCGCCGCAACACCAACCCGCTCCTACCCAGCACTCTCACCATCCTCGCCGCGCACATGCCATCCAGCGGCCTACATGCGTGCAGCACACGCGGCCCCGGCGATAGCCCAGCGCCCTAGTACAGCAGGCTGATTCCCTAGGCACACACGCGAACACGCAGCGCCTGCGCATCCACTGTCCCTGGTCACCTATACCCCCCCTCCAGGCTGCCCGGCGCACACGCTAGGTACACCGAGCCCCACCGGCACCACCACCCACCCACGCTAGCGTGCTCGTGGGGTCATGCTACCCAACGCAACGCACGTTGTGCATAGTGGGCCTGCCAGACCCACCGTCCTGCCAGTGGGGACGGGGTGGGGTCACGTTGCCGGGGCACCCTGTACCAGACAGGGTAGGGCCACGTGTACCCTGGGGGTGCAACCCCTACCCCTACCCTAGTCAAATCCGACGGTTACGGGTCCCACCAAACGCCCCAAATCGAGTCGCGCGGGTTAATACCCCGAAAAAAGGGGGCTTTTGTCCCCGTTGGGCCTCCTGACCCAGCCAGGGGGAACCGCAGAGCCCCACGTAGCTGGACCGCGGATGGGTGGCCAGACGTAGCCGTCACTACACCGGGATGCACAAGGTGCGCTGGGGCCAGGAGTCCAGTCCCATGTGGCGATTGACGCCTTGCGGCACGAAAAAACCGGCGCAGAGCGACGCTGGTGAGGGGACCTGGCGGAGGGGACCGGGCGGTGTCTGGGCCCTAGTCCTACCCGGTATCCCCCTCCCTCACGGGTCGAGGCCCTCCGGCCAAGCCCGCTGCCCAGGAGCACGATAGGCTACCGCCCGGCAGATCGCAAGCCAGGGCCGCACGGGCACTACGCAAAAAGTAGCGAGGGGCACTACGCAAAAAGTAGCGAGAGGCTAGCCTCTGGGCTTCCAAGGAGCGCGTAAGCTCGCGCAGCTCTTAGGGTTCGCCTCTTGGTACGGCAGGCGCATCAGTGTATGGCCTAACGCACGACCCGCAACGGAGGCCATCATGACCACGACCGACGACATCCAGACCCTTATCGACACCCATCCCGACAACCACGACCCGGTCGAGGGCGTAGATTTCGTCATCGACAAGGACGGCGCGCCGGTAGCTCCGCCCGCCAAGAAGGCCGCGAAAGCCGCCAAGAAGGCCCAGAAAGGACACACGACCATGACACCGACCCAAACCGTCACTTCGATTATCGCCCTCGCGACCGTTCTCCACGACGAGCGCACCGACCGCCAGCTCGCGCTGGCCTGCGCCGACGCGCTACTCGCGCACAATGACGTCCTGCGCCGCCACCGGGACGCCTGCCCGCGCTGCTGGATGGACGACCACACCCCTCCCGGGGCCGGCAAGGACATTCCGCACCGATGCCACACCATCACCCGCGACAACCCCGACCTCGACGCCGCCGACCAGATCCTCGCCGACTACCTGGAGGCCCTGGACGCCCAGCCGAGGGTTAGCTAATGCGCCGCTGGGTATGCCCCACCTGCGGCAAGGGTAAAATCGCTCCCGCACGGCCGGCCATCGACGACACACGGCGCTTCTGCCTCCCCTGCTCCGAGACGACCGGCAGGCTCGTTTCGCGGCACTGCCCGTCACTGGAACGCGAGCAGCGCGAGCGCCGGGCTCGGGCCGAGAAGGCCAACGCCGCCACCGCCGAGGCTGCCGCCACCGCCGTACTCCCCCTCCCGGGCACCGACCGAGAGAACGTCCTGAAGGTTACCCGATGCCCGGAGCGCGCGGAGGTAGCCACGGCGGTCGGCACCCAGAACCGACGCTGCCGGCGGCCTGAAGGCCACTCCGGCGCCTGCCAGTTTATGACCCCGGCGGCCAGCCGCCACCACCGACCGCTCGACCTCGACTAACGAAAGGATCCCGACATGACCAGAGCAACCGACAAAGCCGCCTCCGAAGCTATTCGCCCCCTCGACATGGACCTCGACGGACCACCGCAAGCGGACCCTGCGACGGCACAGCCGGCGGAGGAGCCCGCTAGCGCGGGCCCCTCCCCTCATGCTCTTTTCGACGCCG
>SPJK01053999.1_pt1 | contig 21917 bp, 23 predicted proteins | sample 3741771 | NCBI WGS metagenome assembly SPJK01 (sample SAMN10925997, study PRJNA522277) | cold seep metagenome | isolation source: Elba SIP-enriched marine methane seep metagenome, extraction at timepoint T2 | place: Italy: coast of Elba, Mediterranean Sea
CTAGGCAAAAGAGAGGATTTTGAGAAGGTATTAAATTCAGTACCTGATATAGAACCAGAAGAATATGACAAAATAGTATAACGAATAAGGTTAGATGGTGATTCGCGCGCAGCGCGAAACCACCATCTGAACCGTTTGTTGGACGAGCCCGGGGCTAAGTGAAAGTGTGAATGATGCTATGAAAATAGCTTTTTGTGAAGCAGCCTGATTGAGTCGCCAACCAATGGGGTCCGCCAACCAATGGGGTCAATGGCACCAACCAATGGGGTCGACTCGATCGATATGCTCCTATTCCCATTCCAGCTACAGTTTGGCTATTTGGGACGGGTATATTTGGGCTTTTGGGGTTCTCAAGAAAAAAAGCCTAACCTGTGCATCCAGTTGACCGCTAAAAGCGTCATGCGTCGAAAAAATCATGTACAACCTTTCTTTTCTGCTTTCAAGCTAGCTAAACTCTTAAGCTTTCAACCCCTTTTCTGCATTAAAAAAAAATATTCCCAATACGGGAATATGCTATCATTAATAAATGAGGATTATAGCTAAATCGACATTAAGACTTTTTTGGGAAAGTAGCCCAGAATATGCCGATGCAAAAACGGCAATGACAGAATGGTATAACTATTCATTAAAAGCTGAATGGACTACTCCTCATAAAATTAAGGAAAATCTTAAGAGTGCGAGTATTTTAAAAAATAATCGCGTTGTATTTAATATTTGTGGGAATAAATATCGAATTGTCACCAGAGTTGATTATCACAACAAAATGATGCTGATTCGATTTGTTGGAACTCATGAATAATACGATAAGATTAAGAATATTGAAGAAATATAGGTGACAAAATGAAATTAAAACTCATCAAGAATGATAGACAGTTAAATGAAGCTTTAGAACGAGTTAATCACCTTTGGGAAGCTGAAAATGACACTCCAGAACGTGATGAATTAGAGGTTTTATCTTTACTTATTGAAAAGTACGAGGAAGAGCATTACCCTATTCCAGCTTCTGAACCTATTGAAGCGATAAAGTTTTTAATGGAACAAAATAATTTAACACGAAAAGATTTACAGCCTTTTATTGGCAGTATGGGACGTGTATCTGAAATACTCAATCGAAAAAGAGACTTGAGCCTTGAAATGATAAAGCGATTACATCATGGTTTAAAAATTCCTTATGAATCTCTTATTATTTAAAGAGAGAAGTAAGAAGTGGTAATCAAGGGTACTGTGTCAGTTTTAGGGTTCAAACAATATTCTCCTCAAATTTTAGAAAGCATAACTTTATTATGATCAGGCAAATTCGCCCTGATAATCAATATTACCCGTAAAATCAGGCATTAATACCAATAGTGATTAGTTTATCTGTTAGGTACGAGAGGTGTCAATTCAAAATTTACTCAGGTTTCCCGGCGAGGTCAGAAATATTATGCGACTGAAATATTATTCACTACAATTTGATTAAGCTATGTTTCAATTAAAGATATTTCATCGGTAAAATTCCACCCAGAAACGCACATTACCCAACGGCTTAACATGATGCGGCATTTGCGGCTCCACAATGCCTGCTAGTTCGGCGTTTAATTCAATGCTTTCATTCGGTTGAGTTTCGATGACGTACAGTAGCTTGCCTTCTAAAACTTGTATTTTCCCCCAGACGCCTGTTTTAGTGGTATGCGCTTTGAGCAATCCTTCGGGTACGGTATCTTGGGTAAATAAGAGCGTTTGTTTATAAGCGTTTAACTGATCCGGTAGGGATTTCATGGTTAGCCGTCCTTTTTTAAAGCCGCGATGATTGAGACTTCGACTAATAATTCGGGGCGGGCCATCCGTGCTTCTACACAAGCGCGGGCCGGGGAGTAGCCTTCTATCACCCATGCGTCCCAAACTTCGTTCATGGCGGCGAAGTCTTTCATGTCTCTTATGTAAACCGTCGCGGATAAAATATGGCGGCGGTCGCTGCCGGCTTCTTCCAGCAAGGCGTCAACTTTATCCAACATGGTCTGAGTTTGTTGTTTTATGTCGGCGTTGGCGTCTTTGCAGACTTGGCCGCATAAATAAACGGTATCGTTATGAATGACGATTTTACTCATGCGGCGGCGTTCTGTGCCGAGGCGGGTGATAGTCATGCGTTCTCCGTTTGAAAGCGGTTAATACGAAAAGGGTGTAATGGAAAGTCGGTTTTGCCGTCTGTAATCAGTTCAGCCATAATTCGACCGATGATGGGTGAAAGTTGATAACCATGAGCGGAAAACCCGAACGCGTGATAGGCGTTTGCAAAAGTTTGCGAGGCGTCGATAACCGGTATGTTATCCGGCATGATGGCTTCAATTCCCGCCCAGGCTCTGACGATGCGCACATCGCCTAGTTGCGGGAAAAACCTCAAGACTGTTTTGGCGCATTCCACCATGGTCGGCCAATCGATTTCAGTGTGTTCACGGGCGAAATCCAGTTTGGCGATTTGCGCACCGCCGATGATCACGGTACCGTTTTGCATTTGTTTGAAGGATAATTTGCGGCTGGCCGCGCCTAATACCGGGTCGACAAAGTGCGGCAGCCGTTCGGTGACCATTAGCATTAAAGCGCGCGGCTCCAGGGGAACTGTTTCGTCTAATTGTTCGGCTATTTGATTGGCCCAAGCGCCAGCGCAGTTTAGCAATACTCCGCCGCTGTAGCGTTCCTGATCGGTGTTGATTTGCCAACTTTCGCCTTGTTGTTGAATGCTTTGCACTTTTGCGTCGGAGATAAATTGAGCGCCTAAGGATTCTGCCTTACGGCGAAACGCCGTTAAGGTGTGGTAAGGCCTGCCGTATCCATCCTGGCGGCAAATCAAGCCGCCGACACAGCCAGGCGTTAGGGTGGGGACTAGTTGATAAAGTTCATCCTCTCCGATCATTTCCTCATGATGATAACCCAGTTGAGTGACCAAATCTGCGCGTTGTTGTAATTTTGCTAAATCTTGCTTGTTTTCAGCTAGGCGTATCTGACCGGGAAAGCGGGCGTCGCAATCGGAATCGACCAAGGCTTCGATATTACGCCACATTTTCGCGGCTTCCACGGTGAGCGGAATTTCCGCCGGGTCGCGGTTTAATTGTCTCAATCCGCCTGCATTGGCGCCTGATGCATGACGACCGGGACTGTCTTTTTCCAACACAATACATTGCAAACCGCGCATGGATAATTGTAACGCGCAGGATGCGCCCATCAGTCCGCCGCCGATGATAATGACATCACTGTTCATGTTTGTTCCTCCACATCCATTGCCGCCAGTTGTTTTAACGTCAACGGCGCGATAGGCGGTCTGCCGCGAAACAATCCTGTTTCAGGTATGTTTTTACCGCTGCAATCGGCGACAATATGCGCGACGGCGTTGCTGCATTGTCGGCCTTGGCAAGGCCCCATGCCGCAGCGGGTAAAGTATTTGAGTTGATTGCTGTTGTCGTGGCCGTTATTAACTTGAGCGCGTATTTCACCGGCGCTGATTTCCTCGCATCGGCAAACGACTGTGTCATCTTGCGGTACCGTCAATAAACTTTTTGGTAATTGAAAATAGGCTTCCAGAAAGGGACGGATATGCCGGTCGGCTAACATCCATTGACGGTCTTTCTTTGACAGTTGATCGCGTTTTTCAACGGCAATCAGCTTTAATGATTGCAACACGTCTAAAGCCGCCAAGCGACCGGCATGCTCAGCCGAACGAGCGCCGTTAATTCCGGCTCCGTCTCCTGCAATCCATAGTTTTTCGATGCTGGTTTTTCCCCAATCGTCATGTTGCGGTCGCCAACATTGTTGATTGCCGTCCCAATCATGTCGGCAACCGGCGGCTTCAGTTAAAGCGATTTGCGGAATGACGCCGAAATGGGTCAATAATAATTCGCTTTCCAAGGTTTTGGTTTTACCGCGATGTTTGAATTGTACGGTTTGCAGTTTTTCATCGCCTTCGGCTTTTAAATCAGAAACGCCTAGATACATCGGAACGCCCGCGCGTTTTAGATCAATTTGATAAGCGATGCCTTTGGTCAAATAATGATGAGCCAGTAAGGCTTTCGGTAATTTGGGTAAAGCGGTCAGGTGATTGCCTAGCGGAGTGACATCCAAAAGGGCTTTAATTTCCACCCCGGCGTGCAGGTATTGCCAGGCCAGTAACAATAATAACGGCCCGGAACCGGCTAGAACTACGCCGTTATCCGGGACTAAACCAGCGGTTTTGAATAAAATCTGTCCGGCCCCGGCCTGCATAACGCCCGGCAGCGTCCAGCCCGGAAAAGGAACCGGTCTTTCCATGGCGCCGCTGGCGATGATAATGCGTTCGGCGCTGAGCATGTACGCCTGATCTTGTCGGGTCGCGCCGATTTGCAGATCAGCGTTTAGCGACCATACTCGAGTTTCCGGCAAATAGTCAGCCGAGCTGTTTCTGAATGCCTGCGCCAAGCCTTTTCCGCGTTGATATTCTGAGCCTAACAGTTTGGCGTGTGGTTCAGGTATGGATTCAATCGCGCGGTAGATTTGCCCGCCGGGTTCGGCTTGTTCATCAATTAACGCGCAAGCCAGGCCGTGTTCGGCGGCCAGAGCGGCGGCGCTTAAGCCGGCCGGGCCGCCGCCGATGATCAATAGGGGATAATGTTTGTTTTTCATCGTTCACCCCAGTCCGGCCCGTTGGCTTGTTGGGTTTCAATTCGCATGCCTTCGCTCAGTAATGTTGCGCAAGCGCGTTGATTGGGAATCCCGTCGATCATCATTAAACAGTCATAACAGACGCCCATCATGCAAAACGGCGCTCTCCGGGCGCCGGAAACTGGAGTAGTGCGGGTATAGGGTAAGTTTTGACTTAACGCTAAAGCCGCGACTGTCATGCCTTTTGCGGCATTGATTTTATGACCGTTTAAAGTCACGCTAATGGTTTCTAAAGGTTCCGAAAGTTGTTTGAACATAATGTTTATAAGCGGATTTTGGCGACGATATTGTGGTGTTCAAAAACCATCGTGTCTTGTAAATTCATGCTGGACCCAATATGCGCCGCAGTGGCTCTTTGATACATGCTGTTGGCGATGGCGACATCCACATAGGCTAATCCGACGGCATTGAAGTATATTCGCTCTTGCTCGGATTGGCGTCCGGGCTTATGACCCGATACCAACTCATGCAGGTCTGCGTGTAAGTCGTTATGAGAAAGCAAGCCTTCTTTATACATGCGGCTTAAGGTTTGGGTGCGATGTGTGACCGTTTCCCAATCATCGCAGACAATTTTATCGCATTGTTGAGCCACCGCGTATTCGTCTTCCCAGCCGCCGACATGGCTGTAAAATGCGCCGGGTTTCACCCATTCCGCTTTCAATAAAGGCGCTTGCGCGCTGGTGGCGGTCACTAATATGTCAGCATCTTCCATAGCTTGTTTAGCGACGGTTTGGCAACTGATAAAATTCATATCGGGTATCAATGGGGATAATTCATTGATAAATTGTTCTTCTTCCGCAGCTGTTTTGGCGGATACCCGGCATTCCTTAAGACTAGGACGGACGACCTTCATGGCTAATAAATGCATTTTCGCTTGTTCGCCTGCGCCGATAAAGCCGATTGTCTCGCTGTCTTTTTTGGCTAAATGTTTGGCGGCGATGCCGCCCATTGCCGCCACCCGCATATTAGAAGCCAAGGTGCCTTCCATAATCGCCACCGGAAAGCCGGTTTCGATTTCAGATAAAATAAAGACAGCGGATAGGTTTTGCATGTCATGTTTTTTGGGGTTGCGCGGGAATACCGAAACCCATTTAGCGCCGCAAATTTTTTCATCCAGTAATGTGGCGGGCAAGCAATTGATGCGGTCTTGACTGGCTTGGTCAAAAATCTGAACGATTTTCTCAGGGAATAGAATGCGATGATCTTCAAAATCCAACATGGTTTTTTCCGCCACTTCCATGGCCATGCGCAGGTCGAAACAACCGGCGTCAAGTAAATCTTCCTGAGACAAATAGGTGAATGATAGACGATGAGTAGCCATTATGATTTCCTTATGGATGTTTTCTTAATTGATAAGCTGATTATACCGCTTGATAGCGGTTTTTGGAGGAAGGTGCGGGGGTTTTGATAGCAATCGTTGTGTAGTGTATAGATTGGTCTGAAAACATTAATGTTTTTCGGGGTAATGAGTGGGGTAAGCATCGATGGATGCAAACGTTTAAGGATAGCAAAGAATAACGGAGCTTTGTTTGAGGCAGATCAATAACGCCATTGAAAATCTATGCCCCAATGTCGCGGCGGCGCCGGATGAGCGAATCCGCCCCGAACCCATTCAGAGTTATAAGCTTCATTGAGCGCATTATCAACTTTGAACATAATTGACCATTGTTTTTTAGGGTCTTCAAGCCCGATCTTGAGATTAAGCAAATTGAGCGCTGAGCGGGCTGTTGAATTTTCAGGGTCCCAATACTGTTTGCCTAAGCGTTGAAAATCGACGCGCGTCAGCATTCCGATATGGGCATTAAACGGATGCCGGTATTGAATACCGGTGTTGAGCGTATATTCCGGTATATAGGGCGCGTAATTACCACTTAAGGCGTTATTTAAGGCATAGTTCTTGATTGAGCTGGAGCTGTAGCCTAAAGCCAAGTAACTGTTAAAGCCTTCAAACCATTGCTTCTGTATTTCCAGTTCGCCGCCGATTATTTCCACTTCATTGATATTCACTAAAACTTGCGCGCCGACTTCGCCTATAAACACAAAATAAGGTCTGTTGCTTTGTTTGGTGTAGAACAGGCTGCCGTTAATCCGCATGCTATTGTTCAGCCAATTGCTTTTAAAGCCGATTTCAATGTTCTCGGTTTTTTCACGATCAGTCACATCTTTAACACCGTTCAAACCACTGGCTTTGGCTGCCTCTGCAATGCTGTTTTGATTGAATTGTCCGCTACGAAATCCGATGCCCCAGGAGCTAAATAAATTCAAATTATCCAAGAGTTGGTAAGTTAACGCCGCTTGCGGTTGAAATTGACTAAAAGTCGCGTAGTTCACGGCGCCGGGTTCACCGGCTGTATTGAATGGCGAAACTTTTTGTCGCCTACTATCTTGGTCATAGCGCCAGGCGAAATTAGCTTCCAGTTTCTCGGTAAAGTTGTAGGCTAAGTTTGCGAAAACAGCCCAGGCGGTATTATCGTTATCATCGGCCAAAAACGTGCGGGTGGGATTGCGCGGGTCGGTGCTTGGTTGATGGTCTATATACAAGATTCCAAAGCCATTATCGTCGCTGGTGGTGGATGAAACAAATCGATCGGTAAACAGCGCATAACTGCCTAGCAACCAACGAAAGTCATTGTCTTCATTAGAACTAATGCGAAATTCCTGACTGATCGCATCAATATTCACATATTGACTTTGACCGCCGTCGACGACAAAGCCGCCGCCGAAATCGCGCGTCAAATCAGCGCTATAAGCGAATTGATCGCCGGAGATATATTCTTCCAAATGATTCCATGAACTGATGGAAGTGAAGGTGGCGAAATCGGCAAAATACTCCAGTTTAAGGGAGACCTCTTCAATTTTGCGCTGGTTATGGCTTCGATTATTGGCGATAAAATGTTTTGTTACTGAGTCAGCGTTCGCTCGACTAAAATCAAAAGGAAAGGGCGTATCGGAGGCTAAATTAATACCGTTTGCTGCAAGTATGGCGGGTTGATACTGAAAATTCAGACCGCCGCCCCGATGTCGATTAAAAGCGAAATTCACTTCCATTTCCAGTCGGTCGGTGGGCAGCCAGTTGATTTGCGTGTTAAATGAATAATCCTTTTTGAAATCGACTTTTTGATTAAGCGTAATGTTGTTGTAATTACCGTCATGTTCCAAATAGCGGCCCGCCATACGCAGAAATAATTGATCATCAATCAATGCGCCGCCAACTGATAGTTGGCCTAAATATTCATTTTCCTGTCCGTAACTGAAACGCCAGTGGCTTTTCCATTGATTACCCGGTCTTTGAGTGGTAATTAAAATCGCTCCGCCGATGGCGTTGCGTCCATATAGCGCGCTTTGCGGTCCGCGCAACACTTCAATTTGTTCAATATCGTAAAGTTCTCGCGTAAATTGTCGCGCATTAATTTGTAAAACGCCGTTAACAATGGTTGCAACCGGAGGTTCGCCGTTTCTGACTTGGCTGATTCCGCGTATAGTTAAAAAAGATGTGCCGGCTGATTGAGATTGGTTTAAATTGATATTCGGCGACAGTTCAATAAATTTGGCGGTATCATCGATATCGGCGTCTTCAATGTCGGTTGCTGAAAAAGCGCTGATGCTGATGGGGACCATTTGAATTTGTTCCGAGCGCATACGCGCATGTACGGTTAATTCAGTTAATTTTATGGTTCCCTCACCAGCGAGCAGGGTAGCATGCGGGTTTAGCAAAAACAAAAAGAAAGCGAGTCGAATGATATAAACCATCTTTTTCTGACTCCCAAAAAAGCTAATTATGTTTATTGCTAACATAATGTTTTCATAAACATTGGAAAGGTTTTTTATAATATAGCTCAATTTCCATATTTGTTTTGTGCGTTATATTTTATTGGGAAGTATGGAATTATTTGTTTCGCGTCTTTTTTTACTCTATCTTAAAAAAGTCGCTACAATTAATGAGAAAAAAGATTAGTAATATTAATGAATATTGATAACAATGAAGGAATAGATTGTTTATCGACCGATGAGCTTCGCGTGCTTTATCAGATTGGTAAATTATTCACCTCAACGCAAACCTCATTGGATGCTATTTTAGAGCAAATTGTCCAATTAATGCCTCATGCCTGGCCTGCGGAACAACGCATCTGCATCGAAATTTTTTATAATAAGCGTTTTGTCAGCCATGCTGACTTTGATAGACAGGCCGTTCAGAAAACTTTTTCAATTGCTATTAATGAATCCGAAAGCGCAACTCTAAATATATTCGACCTTAATCTTCAACAAGTCGATAACGCCCAGTCCGTCATCGACAATCACATTAATTTTTTGAATGTAGTAGTTGTCGATTTAGGCGAATTCATCAGCCAACATAATGATTTGGAGTTGTCTCAAAAAAAATATCATAATTATATAAATTTTTTCGATATTTTAGATTTGGGTCATAAAATCGCCACGATGGGATACTGGGAATACAATCTGAATACCGGCGAGATATTTTGGTCCGACGGCTTATTCGAAGTTTTTGGATATAAACCTCAAGAATTCGAACTGGACTTTGATTTTTTTGAAAAAACGCTTTACCCGGAAGATAGGCAGGTTGTGCAGCAAGCAATTAATGACGCTATTGAAAATCACAAAAATTACGAGGTGGTTTATCGCGGCGTCAAGAGCAATAATGAAGTCATTTTAATCCACTGCAAAGGCGTTGTTGAATATGATGAACAGGATCAGCCTGTAGCGATGCGAGGCACCGGCGTCGATATTACTCTACAGGAAAAAATCAAGGAAAATGATAGGTATACCCGCAATATCATTGAGACTAGCTTAGACCCTTTAATTACCATTTCCGAACAGGGAGCGATATTAGATGTCAATACGGCAATGGAAGCGATGACTGGCGTGGAGCGCAAACAATTGCTGGGTTCCCCATTGGCTGAATATTTCACCGAGCCGAAAATATTACAAGAATGTTTTCAAAACGTTTTGCATCATGGCTTTATCCGCGATTCTTTTTTGAAATTAAAACATGTTGATGGTTCTATTACACCGGTTTCTTTTAATGCATCGGTTTATAAAGATAGAAAGGGTAGGGTGGCCGGTATTTTTGCTGCGGCGCGAGATATTACCAAACAGTTTGTGGCTGAAAAAAAATTGATCAAAGCGCGTGATGAAGCGGAAAGGGCTAATTACAGCAAATCCGAGTTCTTGGCCAAAATGTCTCATGAATTGCGCACTCCTTTACATGGAATATTAAGCTTTGCCCAATTCGGCATTCGCAATAGCGAAACGGCCAATAGAGAAAAATTACACGGTTATTTTGAAAACATCCAAAGCAGCGGCGCTAGGTTATTGGTATTGTTAAACGATTTGCTGGATCTATCCAAATTGGAAGCCGGGCAAATGGAGTTAAAATATGATAATCATGATCTAAAAGAAATTGTTGAACAATGTATAAGCAGTCAAGCCAGTCGAATTTCGGAACGCAATTTAACTATTCGTACAGATATTGAAGACCTCATGATTGCCCAATGTGATGAATTTCGAATCGGGCAGGTGGTCGCCAATTTATTGTCCAACGCCATTAAGTTCAGCCAATCCGGAAAAACGATATGCATAGGTTTAAGCCGTGATTTTATCGACGGTAAACCGGCTCTATTGTTTAGTATCGCAGATCAAGGCGTCGGCATTCCAGAAAATGAGTTGGAGAAAGTTTTCGACAAATTCGCACAAGGATCTAAAACCCCTAATAATGAAACCGGTACCGGCCTGGGGTTAGCGATTAGTCAGGAAATTATTGATTTGCATCGTGGAAAAATTTGGGCGGAAGCTAAACAGGGAGGCGCTTTGTTTAAGTTTTTGATTCCTGAATGTCATTTTGATTGATTGGCGGAATATAATCTCATTCCATTGAAAAACAGCATTAGTTGTTTATGGCGCTCATGTGAAAGCATGGTGGCGGCGTCATTTAATAATGCCGATTGTTCGCTGGCTATTCGCGCGGTCTCAGCTTGATAAATTTTCAGCCGCATACAGCTCATCCCAATAAAATTCTTCCAATTCACGCCAGGTGCGTTGTAAAAAATGCATCCAGGCAAGGCTTTCGCCGCCTTTTAACGGTACTCCTTCTTCTGCAACAACGGCCTTCATGGTGAGGTTTGCATAGCTCAAATCAATTAAATCAACGTGTGTTTCTGCAAGTTTTAGGTGATTTGCCAAGCTTCGCTTAAATGTTTCCATTGTTTTCAAGCGGGTGATGGCGTCCATTTTATTTTTCCAGCGTATGGCGATGTCCCAGTCGCTATCAGGCTTTGCGTGGCCGGTTGCTCGGCTGCCGATTAAGATGGCCAGTTCAATTTCATCGTGACTACACAAGTATTGTTCAAGTTGTTGTAATTGTACAAGGTTGTTAGTCATCATGTGATTGTTCTGTATTTATTACTGAACGGCATTAAGCTTGTCGCTTACATCTAAAGCAAAACTTTTTAATTTCAAATACATTTTATTAACGATAATCGCTTTAATCACTTTTTCGTCCAGGTTTAAATAATCATGCACGATTGCATTTCTTAATCCAATGATGCGCTGCCATTCTTCTATCTCATCCATTGAGATCAATTGCAATTCCATCAACTTTTCAAATACGGAATAGGCGTCAACAGGGATCACTTTATTTTTCTGTTTTAGCCAATGTTTGGATACGCCGATACAGGCTTCAACCAAGGTTTGCAATAATCTTTCCGCGCCTTTTCGTTCAACTCTTGTCCATGCGCGTTGCTGCAAAATTTTATGGATAGATTCCAGGTCTTCAACAGTTTCATTAACATGTTGCCGAATAGCTTCGGCATACGTATTAACCATAGCGCTTCCGATGGTGAAGGTAGTCCAGCTCCCATTTAGACATGATGCGTTGTTCTTCTACATAGCGTCGAAACTGGTTGCGGCAATAGAGCAGAGTATTGTCTTCTACGACGGTATAAGCTAGAGGCAAGGGGGCAAGGTTGATATCGACAATCGATAATTGGATACTCAGTCGTTTTGTCCATTTCAATGCTAATAACTCAGGTCGCAAACGGCGTTCTACAGGGTCTTTAATATAAGTTTTGAATGCGATAGCTAAATCATAATCACTGTTTTCATTTGCGCTGCCTCTGGCTTGTGATCCATAAAGCCATAAAATTTCCACTTCAGCACTGTTTTCAGCCTGCTCAACAATTTTCTTAATGTTATGGGTTAGCTGAAATGCGTTGCTCATCGCTAAAGTTGTTCCGTGATTGTTCCTGAGGTAAAGATGCATCATGCCCCAAAGTGATTTGTATTGCCAGTTTTGTCTGCAAGGGTCACTGGTTTCTGATCTAAATGAATGTGTCAATCAAGAAAATAGTTTAGTACTTTACTCGGAAATTAAATAGTACTAAAATAGTCCCAATTGAGAGGAGAATTCATGTTGCGGCTGAGTAAATTAACTGATTACGCTACGGTTATATTAAGTTTTATGGCTAAAAATACAGCCCATCGTTATTCCGCTGTCGAAGTGGCCGAGGCGACCGGCATCGCACAGCCGACTGTCAGCAAGATTTTGAAGTTGTTGGTTAAAGCGCGAGTGTTGCAGTCGGCGCGCGGCGCTAAGGGCGGTTATCTTTTAGCGCGCGAGCCTGAAAAAATCACTGTGGCGACAGTGATCAGCGCTTTGGAAGGGCCGATTGCCTTAACCGAATGTTCCGAGTCGCATAAAAGTTGTGAACAGGCCAGCGGTTGTCATATTCAGGGTAATTGGCATTTGATTAATCAAAAAATTAATAATGCCCTGGAGTCGGTTACCCTGGCGGATTTAATTTTGCCCGTTCATCAGCCGGATGAAGTTTTTATTCCGGTCAGTAGTTTATATCGTTGAGAAAAAATATGTCATCAAGTGCAGAAAAAATCGAGGATCTGATTGGTCAGGAGTATAAACAAGGCTTTGTGACCGAATTAGAAACCGAAACCTTTGAACCGGGTTTGGATGAAGACGTTATCAGGCGTTTATCTAAGATCAAAAATGAACCGGAATTCATGTTGGAATATCGTCTAAAGGCGTTTCGGCATTGGCAGAAAATGGCTGAGCCGGATTGGGCGCAATTGAATATTGATCCGATTGATTATCAGGCGATCAGTTATTATTCTGCGCCGAAAAAAAAGGAAGATAAGCCGCAAAGTCTGGATGAGGTTGATCCTGAGTTATTGGAAACGTATAAAAAATTGGGGATACCGCTGGATGAGCAGGAGCGCTTGGCAGGGGTGGCTGTCGATGCGGTTTTCGATAGCGTTTCAGTAGCGACCACCTTCAAAGGTAAACTGAAAGAAGCCGGGGTGATTTTTTGTCCGATTTCCGAAGCTTTAAATGATTATCCGGAATTGGTTCAGCAGTATTTAGGAACGGTTGTGCCAACCGGCGATAATTTTTTCGCAGCTTTGAATGCAGCCGTGTTTACCGACGGGTCTTTTGTCTATATCCCCAAAGGCGTGCGCTGTCCGATGGAGTTATCGACCTATTTCAGAATCAATGCGGCCAACACCGGCCAATTTGAGCGGACGTTGATTATTGCCGATGAAGACAGTCATGTTAGTTATCTGGAAGGCTGCACCGCGCCGATGCGGGATGAGAATCAGTTGCATGCGGCGGTGGTTGAATTGGTGGCGATGGATAATGCGGAAATCAAATATTCAACCGTGCAAAATTGGTATCCGGGTGATAAAGATGGCGTAGGCGGTATTTATAATTTCGTGACCAAACGCGCCGAATGTCGCGGGGTGAATTCCAAAGTGTCGTGGACGCAGGTGGAGACCGGTTCGGCGATTACCTGGAAATATCCAAGTTGCGTGTTATTGGGGGATAACTCGATTGGCGAGTTTTATTCAGTCGCTTTAACCAATAATTTTCAGCAGGCCGATACCGGCACTAAAATGATTCATGTCGGTAAAAATACCTCCAGTAATATTGTTTCCAAAGGGATTTCAGCAGGCAAGGCGCAAAACACTTATCGAGGCTTAGTCAAAGTGGCTAAATCAGCCGATAACGCGCGCAATTATACGCAATGTGATTCCTTATTGGTTGGCGATGCCTGCGGGGCGCATACTTTCCCTTATGTTGAGGTGAAACAACCTTCTGCGCAAGTCGAGCATGAGGCCACCACCTCAAAAATCAGCGAGGATCAGTTGTTTTTCTGCCAACAACGGGGATTGTCGGCGGAAGATGCGGTGTCCATGATTGTGAATGGTTTTTGTAAAGACGTGTTCAAAGAATTGCCGATGGAATTTGCGGTAGAGGCGCAGGCCTTGTTGGGTATTAGTTTGGAAGGCTCGGTCGGTTAATCAAAATAGTTTTAGGAATATTATGTTAAATATCAATAATCTTCACGCGGGCGTTGAAGGTAAACAAATTTTAAAAGGTCTGAATTTACAAATTAACCCAGGCGAAGTGCATGCCATTATGGGGCCGAACGGCGCCGGTAAAAGCACTTTATCGCATGTGTTATCCGGCAAAAGCGGTTATGAAATTACCCAAGGTTCGGTGAGTTACCAAGGTCGGGATTTGTTGGATATGGAACCGGAAGATCGTGCGCGTGAAGGGGTTTTTCTGGCTTTTCAATATCCGGTGGAAATTCCCGGCGTCAGTAATATCTATCTATTAAAGGCAGCTTTAAACGCTATTCGGAAGCATCATGGTTTAAATGAAGTCGATGCGATGGACTTTTTAGCCTTGGTCAAGGACAAGGTTAAATTATTACAAATGGATGAGAAATTTTTGTATCGCGCCGTTAACGAAGGATTTTCCGGCGGCGAGAAGAAACGTAATGAAATTCTACAGGCGGCGGTGTTGGAGCCTAAACTCTGTATTTTGGATGAAACCGATTCCGGTCTGGATATTGATGCCTTGAAAATTGTCGCTGATGGGATTAATTCCTTACGTTCACAGGATCGATCATTTTTGATGATTACCCATTATCAACGCTTATTAGATTATATCAAGCCGGATTTCGTCCATGTTCTGGCGGATGGCAAAATTGTTAAATCCGGCGGTCCTGAGCTGGCTTTGGAATTGGAAGCAAAAGGTTATAGCTGGGTTGAGGGGCAGGCGGCATAATGGCTCAAGATAACGCAGTCAGCCCTTATGCGGCTGAATATGAGGAGCTTTGCGAGCAGTTGCCCGGTCAGCATTTAGCTTGGTTGCAACAGATTCGTGGTGAAGCGCATCAACAATTTAGCCAATGTGGTTTTCCTACCTTGCGCGATGAGGAATGGCGATATACCAATGTTTCACCCATAGAAAAGAAACTATTCAGCGCTAAGCCGCCGCTTGCCGATGCGGATATTCAAATTGGCGAATATCAGCTAAGCGATTGCTGGCGCATTGTGTTAGTGGATGGCTATTTCAATGCCGCATTATCGGATTTATCGGGGTTGCCGGAATCCGTGGCGGTTATGAGTATGGCCGAAGCGCTGGATAAACATGACGATACCATCAAAGCCCATCTGGGACAGGCGGTCAGCGATCAGGAACACGGTTTAGTGGCGTTTAACACGTCCCGTTTTGGCGATGGTTTATTCATTCAGATACCTGCCGGTCAAGCTTTAGCTAAACCGATTCAATTGATCAATGTGATGTCGCAAACTGATCATTTGGCTCATACCCGTAATCTAGTGATCTTAGAAGCCCAGGCCGAAGCGCAGATTATTGAAACCGCCATTGGCGATAATAATGCTTATTTATCGGCGGCGGTGAGCGAAGTGTTTGTCGGGGAAAATGCTGCTCTGGAGTGGTTTAAATTACAAGCGGATTCTGAAAAAGCCTATCATTTTTCAGGAACTTATGTGAAACAGTCCACTTACAGTCGATTTAAGCATCATAACTTTTCGTTTGGCGGCTTATTGGCGCGCAACGATATACACTGTGATATCCAAAAAGCGGCGGAATGTGAGCTCAACGGTTTATTTTTGGCGCAAAAACGGCAGCATATCGATAATCATACTCGGATTAATCATTGTGAACCTCATGGCATTAGTCGCGAGCAATATAAAGGCGTCTTAAATCAACGCGCCAGAGGGGTTTTTCAGGGCAGGGTGATAGTCGCCGAGGATGCCCAAAAAACCGATTCGGAAATGAATAACCGTAATTTATTATTGTCCGATGATGCGGAAATTGATACCAAACCTCAATTGGAAATTTATGCCGATGATGTTAAATGCGCGCATGGGGTTACAGTGGGTCAATTGGATGAACAGTCGGTGTTTTATTTGAAGTCCCGCTGCATAGACGAAGCATCGGCGAGAAATATGCTGACCTTTGCATTTGCTAATGAAATGGTGACTAAAATTGCTCATCAGGGTTTGCACGATCTGCTGTTGAGTTTGGTTTTGGAGAGATTTCCGCAAACCGATGTCAGCGCCGAATGGCTGTAACGGCTTTTAATAGAGCGACTTTTGTAAGGTAAAAACATAAAATGACAGATTTTCCTGTAGAAAAAATTCGTGCGGATTTTCCTATTCTACAACAACAAATTCGTAACAAACCGCTGGTTTATTTAGACAATGCGGCGACCACCCAGAAACCGAATTGTGTGATTGATTGCATCTCTGATTTTTATCGTCAGGATTACGCCAATGTGCATCGCGGCGTACATACCTTGAGCGTCAGAGCAACCGATCAATATGAAGGGGCCAGGGAGACGGTTAAAGATTTTATCAATGCGCAGAGCACTAAATAAATTGTTTTTGTAAAAGGAACCACTGAAGCGATTAATTTATTGGCGCATAGTTATGGTAAAAGCTTTTTAAAACCGGGTGATGAGATATTGATTACGGCGATGGAGCACCATTCCAATATTGTGCCCTGGCAGATGTTATGTCAGTAATTAGGGACGGTTTTGAAAGTCGCGCCGATTAATTTGCAAGGCGAATTAATAGTAGAAGAATTTGAAAAATTAATCACCGCTAAAACCCGTTTGGTCTCGGTGGTTCATATGTCCAATGCTTTAGGGACAGTGAACCCGGTCAAGAAAATTATTGATTTGGCGCATGAGCGCAATATCCCGGTCATCTTGGACGGCGCCCAGGCGATACCGCATATGCCGGTGGATGTACAAGCTTTAGAATGTGATTTCTATGTTTTTTCAGGGCATAAATTATATGCGCCGACCGGGGTAGGCGTGTTGTATGGAAAACAAGAAATTTTGGAAGCGATGCAGCCTTATCAAGGCGGCGGCGATATGATTCGCAAAGTCACTTTTAAAGAAACCGAATATAATAACCTGCCCTATAAGTTTGAAGCGGGAACGCCTAATATTGCCGATGTTGTCGGATTGGGCGCGGCCATTGGTTATTTAACAGGCGTCGGAATGGATAATATCGCCCGCTATGAAGCCGAGCTGTTAGCTTACGCGACTGACAAGGCCAAGCAAATTGAGGGTCTGCGCTTGATAGGTGAGGCGCATGAAAAGGGTGCTATTTTATCGTTTGTATTGGATAAAGTGCATCCCCATGATATCGGCACCATGCTGGATAGTTTGGGCATTGCGGTTAGAGCGGGACATCATTGTGCTATGCCGGTCATGGACTTTTTTGAAATTCCGGCCACCGCCCGGGCTTCTTTTGCAATGTATAATACTCATCAGGAAGTTGATGTGTTGATGGATGGTATTAAATCTTTAATTGAGGTATTTGGCTAATGTTTGAAGACTTACGCGATCTCTATCAAGAAGTAATTTTTGATCATAACCGTAATCCGCGTAATTTTCGGGTCATGGATAACGCTGATCGAGAAGTAGAGGGTTTTAATCCTTTATGCGGCGATCGATTGACGCTGTATTTGAAATTGGATGGGGATATTATCACCGACGCCAGTTTTCAAGGCTCAGGTTGTGCTATTTCCACAGCTTCGGTGTCGTTGATGACGGAAATTGTACAAGGGAAAACGGAACTGGAAGCCGAAGAATTATTCAATCAGTTTCATGAAATGACTACCGGCAAAGATGAGGAAATCAATCTGGAAGCCATTGGCAAATTGGCGGTGCTGGCCGGGGTTAGAGAATATCCGGCGCGCGTTAAATGCGCGACTTTAGCATGGCATACCTTGGATGCGGCGTTAAAAAACCAGGAAGCATCGATTTCAACTGAATAATCTGCTTTATTGATGTTTGATAATTTGGCGGTGCTGGATCAGGGAGAGTCGGTTCTGCCTGGTCAACATTTAGCGGATCGATTATCCATTCCTTGTTTCAAGAACATTGATCAGGCAAAGCAATCCGACATCGCTTTTTTTCTTTGCTACCGTAACGGTTGTTTGACATTGTTGGATCAACAATTGTTAAAAAAAGGCGGTATGAGGGTGGAGGTCGATCCGCGGCAAGGCGAGCAACACTCCTGGCCGGCCCCTAAGAATAATCAATTTGCGCTGGCTTTGGGAAAAAAAACAGTATCCGTGGTTGATGCGACGACTGGCTGGGCGCAGGATAGTTTAGCGATGTTTCGGATGGGCTTTCAAGTGACTTGTATCGAAAGATCGCCGATTATGGCAGTGTTGGTGGAAGATGGCTTAAAACGCTTAGCGGAGAAAGACTGGGTAAAAAATCGTCAACTCAGGTTACCGAAGTTAATTCAGGCGAATGCTATAGAGACTTTGGCAACGCTGGACGAAACGCCGGATTGTATTTATTTGGACCCCATGTTTCCGCCAAAGCGTAAAAAATCGGCGCTGGCGAAAAAAAATATTGCCGTTTTGCGGGATATTCTGGGTGATGATGTCGATAAGCAGCAATTGTTTGCTGCGGCCTGGCAGGCTGCAGCTTGCCGGGTGGTGGTGAAAAGCCCCGACTATGCCGAACCTTTGGGTGGTAAGCCGAATATGGTTTACCAAGGCAAGTTGCTGCGTTATGACGTTTATTTGAAAAAATAATAAGTGGTTTGGCAAACAAGGTGGAATATGACAGATTGGTTAGATGTAGGCGCAGAATCGGATCTTCATGAGGGTGAAAATATTGTGATTGATGTCGATGGCGTTGATGTCGCTATTTATCGATTAGATGGACAGTTATACGCCATTGAAGATGTTTGTTCTCATGACGGCGCTGAGATTGCCAGCGGTGAATTGGAGGGCGATGAAATAATATGTCCTCGTCACGGCGCGCGTTTTTGCATCAAAACCGGAGAAGTCAAATGCGCGCCCGCCTATGAAAATATTGATACCTTCCCTGTGCAAATCAAGGATGGGCGAATAAAGGTAAAAGATGATCGTTGGGATTAGCGGATTACTTCCAAAATAACTGATCTTTACATATGGCGCCTACGCTCTGCGTTACGAAACGCGGAGCGTTTATAATATAGAGTTTCCAAGCAAAGCGTGGGAACTATACAATATCGATTATTTCGAGTGCTAAGAGCCAGGATTTTATTATGGAGTATTTTGTTTGGGACATAGACCCGTTATTATTCAGCTTGGGCTTCGTCAAAGTGCGCTGGTACGGTTTAATGTTCGCACTGGCGTTTTTAACCAGTTTTTACATGATGCAATGGATTTATGTTCGGGAAAACAAAAATCCGGAAGAGCTGGATACCCTGTTATGGTATCTGGCTATCGCAACCGTCGGCGGCGCGCGTTTAGGGCATTGTTTATTCTATGATCCGGCTTATTATCTGAGCAATCCATTAAAAATATTGGCTGTATGGGAAGGGGGGCTGGCCAGTCATGGCGCCAACATCGGCATTATAATCGGCTTGTTTTTATATAATCTGAAAACCAAAGATGGGTTTTTATGGTTGTGCGACCGGGTGGCGGTTTCCTGCACCATGGGGGCGGGGTTAATTCGTACCGGCAATTTCTTTAACTCAGAAATTTTGGGTGAAGTGACGGATGCGCCCTGGGCGATTATTTTCGCCCGTATCGATCATTTGCCGCGGCATCCAGTGCAACTATACGAAGCGCTATGTTATTTTCTAATATTTCTGATGTTGCTTTGGGTTTATAAAAAAACGGCTTTCCAAGGAATTTACGGACTGGTTTTCGGTTTGTTTACCTCAGGCGTTTTTTTGGCGCGTTTTTTTCTGGAATTCCTAAAAACTCGTCAGGCTATGTATGAAAGTGATTTATTATTAAGCACCGGGCAAGTGTTAAGTATTCCATTCTTTTTTGTGGGGGTGTTTTTTGTGGTTCGGTCTATCTATCAATATGGCAAGCAAAAAAACGCGTAATTCGAGTATAATGTTCTGTTCGATTAAGGTTGCCATCTTGAAAGCTGGAAATATTCATGCAGGAAATTAACCCGATAAAAAATAAAATTGCCGACCTGGCCGAACGCGGGCAGGGGTTGAAAAAATATCTTGATTTTGAAGTCAAAAGCGAGCGTTTGGTTGAAGTATTGAGAGAATTGGAAGACCCGGAAATCTGGAACAACCCTACACAGGCGCAAGCTTTGGGTAAAGAGCGCGGCTTATTGGAAGATATCGTCAATACCATTAATGAATTGGAACAAGGTCTCGCTGACAGTGAAGAATTGTTGGATATGGCGGTGGAAGAGGCGGATGAAGAGTCCGTGGATACGGTGGTTGACGATTTAGCCGGATTGGAGCAAAAGGTCGTTGATTTAGAATTTAAGCGCATGTTCTCCGGCGAGATGGACCCCAACAACGCCTTTTTGGATATACAATCAGGTTCCGGCGGCACCGAGGCGCAGGATTGGGCGGCGATGATCGAGCGGATGTTTTTGCGTTGGGGTGAACGGAAAGGCTTCAAAACGGAATTAATTGAAGAATCCTCCGGCGAGGTGGCGGGAATTAAAAGCGCCACAATTAGGTTTGAAGGCGAATATGCTTTCGGCTGGCTGCGTACCGAAACCGGCGTACACCGCTTGGTGAGAAAATCGCCCTTTGATTCCGGGAATCGCCGTCATACTTCTTTTGCATCGGTTTTCGTTTCACCGGAAATTGATGACGATATCGAAATTGATATTAATCCGGCGGATTTAAGAATTGATGTTTATCGCGCCAGCGGGGCGGGCGGTCAGCATGTTAATAAAACCGAATCAGCGGTCAGGATCACCCATAACCCCAGCGGCATTGTGGTGCAATGTCAAAATGACCGTTCCCAGCATAAAAATAAAGACACGGCGATGAAGCAATTAAAAGCTAAATTGTATGAACAGGAAATTTTGCGTCGTAGCGCTGATCAACAAGAGCTGGAAGAATCCAAATCCGACATCGGCTGGGGCAGTCAGATTCGTTCTTACGTGCTTGATCAGTCGCGGATTAAAGATTTGCGCACCAGCGTGGAAACCGGCAATACGCAAGCGGTTTTGGACGGTGATCTGGATCAGTTTATCGAAGCCAGTCTAAAAGCCGGTTTATAGTTCAATAGTATTAAGAGAATAGTTTAATCCATGTCAGAAATTCAAATAGACGAACAGGAACAAATTAAACAGCGTCGCGGTAAACTTGATGCGATTCGGGAAAACGGCATTGCTTTCCCTACCGATTTTCGCCGCGACTCTATCAGCGGGGAATTGTTGGCCTGGTATGAAGAAAAGTCCAAGGAAGAGCTGGATGAGCAGCCTGTTCGGGTAAAAGTGGCTGGACGCATTATGACCCGCCGGATTATGGGCAAGGCGAGTTTTTGCCATATCCAGGATATGTCGGGCAAAATACAGCTTTATGTGGCCAGGGATAATTTAGCGGAAGGCTTATACAATGAACATTTTAAAAAATGGGATATTGGCGATATTGTCGGCGCGGAAGGCGTATTGTTTAAAACTAAAGTCGGCGAATTGAGCGTACGGGTCGATACTATTCGCTTATTGACTAAGGCTTTAAGACCTTTACCGGAAAAATTCCACGGCATCGCCGATCAGGAAATCAAATACAGGCAGCGTTATCTGGATTTGATTATGGATGAAGAGTCGCGCAAAACTTTTATGCTGCGTTCCAAAATTGTCGCTTATATTCGTCATTTTTTAATTGAAAAGAATTTTTTGGAAGTGGAAACGCCGATGATGCAAGCCATTCCCGGCGGCGCTACCGCGAGACCGTTTGAAACTCATCACAATGCGCTGGACATGGGAATGTATTTGCGGATTGCCCCGGAGCTGTATTTAAAACGCCTGGTCGTGGGCGGCTTTGAGCGCGTTTTTGAATTAAACCGGAATTTTCGCAATGAGGGTTTATCCACTCGTCACAACCCTGAATTCACCATGCTGGAGTTTTATCAGGCTTATGCTGAATACCATGACCTGATGGACCTAACCGAA
>SPJK01028583.1_pt1 | contig 21903 bp, 16 predicted proteins | sample 3741771 | NCBI WGS metagenome assembly SPJK01 (sample SAMN10925997, study PRJNA522277) | cold seep metagenome | isolation source: Elba SIP-enriched marine methane seep metagenome, extraction at timepoint T2 | place: Italy: coast of Elba, Mediterranean Sea
CGCCCGGTGCAGGTCACGCGCACACGATTGCATCCCGCACAGAAATTGTTGGTGAGCGGCGTAATGAAGCCGAGTTTGCCACCGGTTTCGCGGATTTGCACATATCGCGACGGACCCGCATTCATCTCAGACACGTGGGCGTCTTCCATCTGCCATCTCGTTTCAAGCTGGTCGCGCACCATGGGCAACGGAATGTATTGGTCGTTCCGGTCTTCGCCCGTGTCGCCCAATGGCATCACCTCAATCAGAGTGAGGTCCATACCTTTCCCATGCGCCCATTCTATCATAGCAGGCAGCTCGGACAGATTATCGTGCTTCATTGCGACTGTATTGATCTTGATCTTGAGGCCCGCATCGAGTGCGGCATCAATACCGGCGAGCACCTTGTCCAGCTTGCCGCGCCGCGTGATCCGCTCGAAACCTTGCGGATCCAGCGAGTCGAGGGAAACATTGATTCGCTTGACGCCATTCTTCACCAACAAGCCGGCGAACTTGTCCAGCAATGTACCATTGGTCGTCAGCGTGAGCTCTTCCAGGCCACGGCCGAGATAACCACCAAGCCGTTCAATCAGTTCTGGCATGCCACGCCGCACCAGTGGTTCGCCGCCAGTAATTCTGATTTTTTGGACGCCGCGGCGGATGAAGGCGGCCGCCACCTGATCCAGTTCTTCAATCGTGAGCAGTTCCTGTTTGGGGAGAAACTGCATCCGCTCGGCCATGCAATAGGTGCAGCGCAGATCGCATCGATCCGTCACCGACAGTCTCAAATACGTCACCTGACGTCCGAATTGATCGACAAGAGGCTTGCTATTCGTGCGTGCTAGGCCGTCAGGCATCAACAACCTCCTTTGCGCGTTCGAGATCCGCTAGAACATCGATATCAGCAGCGTGTTTGTCTGGCAGTGGTACTGTCACGTTGCCATGCTCGATGGCTTGATAGATTGCTTTTGCGCCGCGATCACCCTCAAGCGCAATGAGTTTTCCGAAATGCTCGCGCTTGAACAAAGCGGGAGGCGAAATGACGCCGTCGCTCTCGGACATCACACATGACGTGCTGGGAAGATCGGCGCACTGACGAAGCGCTTCGATGTGTGCGGCTGGAACAAATGGCATGTCGCCCAGCAGCACAATGACCTGATCGATCTCCGAGAGATTTTGCAACGCTTCAATACCGAGCTTCAAGGACGTGGATTGGCCCAGATGGGAAGATGAATTCTCAATCGTGCGCCATCCCTGTCTTTCGAGGATTTTCCGGCGGCGCGGCGTTTGGCTGGATATTATGGCAACTTTTATGAGGTCCGGCGTGCCTGGAACATTGGATGCCGCCCGCTCCAGAACCGACAGTCCATCCAGGTCTGCGAGGAGTTTGTCCCCGGTTTCGAAGCGACTCGATGCGCCCGCAGCCAACATGAGCAAGGCGGTCTGTGGTCGGCGGCTTGATGACCGCGCGGGGAAAGAACCAACGATTTCAGCCAGGGTTGAGATGGCCAGCATGGAAGCATCTCGCAAGGACGGCACAAGCCCAATTGGGCCATGGATGACCGCGATTTCTTCCGCCGAACACCCGGCCGTTTTCAACGCGTCGCATCGATTGGCGTGCGTGCGGCGACTGCCGACAGCACCAACGTAGAACGCAGGGCCCCGAACTGCTTGCTGCAATAGCGGCACTTCCCAGTCTTGATCATGAAAAAGGAGCACGAAAGCGGTCCAGGCGTCGTCCGTATTCGCGGATATCGCGGCCGGAGTGGACAAACGCTCGAGTGACGGCAAACCGGCGGCGCTTGCGTTTTCAAGATCCTCGTCATCCACCAGCTGCAGGTGTGTTGCGTATCCCGCCGCATCGCTGACGCGCGCCAAAGCGAGGGCGTCGGCGCCGCGACCCGCGATGCGCAGACGCAGTTTCGGACAATACGTGAAGACATGATCACCGAGCGCCGGACGCGCGATGTCGGAGCCGAGAACAATGGTGCCGTCTGTCCGAACGATCAACTCCGCCTCTTGCCGCTCAATCAGGCGATCTCGGGCCGTCATGATCGAAGTGATATCTGGATTGGAGGCGATGAAGACTTCAATCGCGCCGCCACACGGCAATGGCAGATCAACAAATGGCGACCCCGCACCATATCGCAGCGCCCTGGATTCACCCTTTGCGCACGCTTGTCGCGCCTGCAATTCGACGTCGGCATCAATACAACCACCCGAAATGTATCCGATGCTGGTTTCTTCACCGACAGCGAGCAGGGCGCCTGGCGCTCTGACAGCGCCTCCTTCTGTTGCTGTAACGAACACCAGAGCGCATTTTTGCCCCGTCGCTATCCAATCAGAGAGACGCGAAAGCACATCTTCAGCGTGTTCGCCGGAGAGAAGGGTCGCAGGGGTCATGCTTCGGATCTAATGCACCGCATGCAGTGCGGCTAGTGCGATTGAACAAATTGATCACTCTTTAGAAGCGCGTGGCGCCGCTCGACATTGGCGGAAGCCGAAGAATTAACGAGGCATGAATCAAAACGGCGCAGCACAAGGAATGAGCCGGGGGGGGGTAAACTCAAACGTCAAAATTGTGAGAGAACTCGGCGCCGACGAAAAACACGTAATCAAGAGATTTCGCAAGCATCAACGGACACAGGAGATCCACACCCAATTATTCGATAATCTACATTATGGGAACTTTTCTATGCGTAGAAGTGCGCGCCAATAGAGCCGATCGCGCGATACTAGCGAGCAGCGTCGACACTGCATCCACTCAAACCCGCCTCAAACGGAGTTTCCCACTCGATCAGCTTGAGGTCGTCCAGTTCGACCTTCGCGGCTGCGTTATGCGATGTGACTTCAAGCAAGACCCGCAATGAGCGTGCACGCGTTCTCGGACTGTCAAAATCGATATCGATTGAAACAGGCATGTCAGGTGTGACGCTGATACGGCCCAATTTGATCTTGCGCCCGCGGGCAAGCGCGTCGCTCAAACGCTCCCCTTCTGCACGGATTTGCAGGTAAGCATCGACCGTTACGTCAGATGTACTCTCGACCTTGGCTCGCAAACTCATCGGCGTCCCTTTGGTGAAAACTCTTTGAAATTTGCGCATTCCGGTAATGAGGGTCTCCCCTGCCGGAATGTCCAGAATCATCGCCTGATCCCAATCGGTACCCGGTTCGGACTGGACGCGTACCATTCCCGCAGGCTCGATCCAGGATCGATCTTTGGCGCCAAACAGAGCATGCGCGTCAAAATCACCGCGCGCGAGCAAATCCTTGCCCTGCCGCGCCCGACCCTGGTGACAATCCGTTTCGATGTCGAAACGCGGTGCGACTCCTACAACGGTATTGCCCGCACGCAGGATCAAATGGCCGCCAGAGCGTTGTAAGAACGTGTTTCGAGCGCTGGAAAGCTCATAGAGGCGCCGATTGATCTTGTTGCGCATCGCGCCCACTGCGGGCGTCGGATGGTAGCCCTTTATGTAAATCGGCACGGTTTCACCGTGATAGAATTGGTCACCGTCCATCCATACATAGAGCAAGGCCGCGGACTGCGCGGAATAGAAATACTGGTCGAAGAGGAAATTCCCCAATGACCAGGCGATCAATTTGTCCTGATACAGTTCAAGCCCCTGTGTGACATGCGGATGATGCGCCACGACGAGTGCCGCGCCGGCATCAATTGCGTGCTTCACGCGCGTTTCGACCGACAATGTAGGCTCTTCCACATATTCGAGACCGCCATGGTACTGAAGCACTGGTACTCCGCCCGTCGCGATGCTCTGACGGCTCGTTGCGACCAGGTTCTCTTCAGTGCCAAGCGCGGCCCCGCCTTTATCGTCTTCCGCAGATTGCGTAGGCGGTCCGGCGGGCCATCCGACATAGCTCAGCAGATCGTAATCAGTGCCGGCAAGTCGCTCGCGGTGTGCTGCAAGCGCTTCACGCTCCGTTTTGCCAGCTCCTGAAAAATCCAGCTCGCTCGTCGACAAATGCGCGAGCGTGACGTCCAGTCCGGGCTCGAGGAAGTCATATATATGATTATTCCCCAGCGCGACATAATCCGTGCCTGCCCATTCCAGGGCTTCGAGCGTCTCGGGCGCTGAGAAAAACGTCACAAATTTCGGCGCCGATGGCCCCGGCGGCGTGTCGAAGATCGGGGTTTCTAGATTGATCGAGGCATAGTCTGCACGCTCGAGGTACGGCTTCATCTCGCGCAGCAAGGCTTGCGAGTCTTCCAGCCTGTTTTCCGGTGTCACGAGCACCGGCTCACCATCGAAAGGGTCGTAAAAGCGCCGCCCTATCATAGCATCGCCTCCGAACACGAAGAGCGTTCGATTGTCTGCGCGCTGTACGAGCGTTATGCGCCCCAGATCGCCGTCGTCCTGAAGCTCAGCATGGCTGAACGTCTGGCGCATTGGATAGTGATCGTCGGCACTGAACTCCATTCGATAGACAAGCGCCTCGGTTGGCGCGATGGCGAACGTTCCGTCGCTTTGCGTGTCGATCACCTCTCCGTCAATCTCAAGCCCCGCGCGGATCGGTACGCCCTTCTCATCGACAACTTGCCCGGTGATCCAGGCCTCTTCGCCCGCGGTATCGCTCATGGTCTGGCATGAGGCTGTGAGGGTCAGAAAACCAAGCGCGAAGACGCTAGAGATCTGGCGCAGCATTGTAGGTCTCCACATCAATTTCGCCCTCCGATTTGGCCACGACCGTCGCCACTGCGAGATCGCCGGTCACATTGACCACTGTGCGCATCATATCCAGCACGCGGTCAAATGGCAGGATGAAGCCGACAATAATCGCGGTCTGTTCGGCCGAAATTCCAATCGAGGTCAGCACGGCCGCGAGAAGGAAGAGCGAGGCAGAAGGTACGGATGCCGTACCAATAGAGACCAGGGTCGTGGTCAAACCGATAATCAAATAGTCGCTGAATGCGAGATCAACGCCGAAGGCCTGAGCCGAGAACAAGGCCACAATACCAACATAGAGAGCCGTGCCGTCCATGTTCACCGTTGCGCCGAGCGGCAGCACGGATGAGCGCACAGGCACGCCAATCCCCATATTCTCTTCTGCCGCTGCCATGGTCGCTGGCAAAGTCGCCGCACTCGACGATGTCGAATAAGCCAGTAGCTGAGGATCAACTGCGCCGCGAACGAATGGCAGAATTGGCAAGCGGGCGAGGAATTTCACCAATCCGAATTGCACGATGACGATATGAGCGATGCAGGCGAGATAGACCGCCGCGGCAAGCGTGATGACTTTCAGTAATGTCTCAGCGCCCTGTGTCCCCGCAACCCATGCGATCAGGGCGAAGACGCCAAACGGCGCCAGTTCCATGACGATGAAGGTGAGCTTGAGCATGACTTCCGCGCCTGCATTGAACGCATCTCGCAACACTTTCGCTTCATCGCCGACCATGATGATTCCGACGCCGATCAAGATGGAGAATATGATCACGGCCAGAATGTTGCCTTCCGCCAATGCAGCAATCGGATTGATCGGGATCATGTTTATCAAACGCTCGCCCAGAGACACTGCGCTTGAAAGAGTGTGAGGCTCAGCCGCGGATAATTCGACTCCAACACCAGGCTGCATAATGGTGCCGAATATCAAGCCGATTGTGATCGCCAGAGCCGTCGTGCCGAGATACAGGACGAACGCCTTCAGCCCGATCGACCCAAGCCGACGGGCATCGCCCATTGAGACCACCCCGGCAACCAGCGTCGTGAAGATCAACGGCACAACCAGCATGCGGATGGCGCGCACAAAAATGTCGCCCATCCATCGGATTGAATTGGCACCGTCGCCCCAGACCAGCCCGACAATCAGGCCCAGAATCAGGGCGCCGAGAATGCGCTTCCACAGTGTGATCTTAAACCAGCCCATGATCATGACGCCGTTTCCTTTATGTCCGCGCACGCCCCTCGTTTGAGCGCGCGACCCTGTAGATTTTGATTGAGACTTCCGTCCGCGATGGCACGGTGACCATTGACGAACAGGTGCTGTACGCCGGTTGAGAGTTCCGAAGGCGTGGAGAAATCAGCCACCGGCCCGAATGTCTGCGGGTCGAAAACAACCACGTCGGCATAATAACCGCGTTTGAGTTGACCACGCCCGCACAGGTTCAACGTGTCAGCGGTGAGGCGCGAACTAAGATTGATGAATTGCGCCAGCGATAAAACCGATTTCTCTTCGACATAGGTTCGGTATTTACGCGGAAAGCTCGCAACTTTGCGGGGATGCCCGTTTGTACCGTCAGAACTGGTCATGACCCAGGGTTGGCGCATAAAGCGCTCAATGTCGGCATCCTGCATGTTGAATGACGCGATCCGGGCATCTCCGCCCAGAACGATGTCGATCGCCGCCTGCACGGGATCGAGTTGTAACGCAGCGGCTTCTTCGCTGAGGGTTCGACTGGACAAACCATCTGTTCGCGCAACCAATAGAATGGCACCAGGTCCACCACGCTTTCGGAGGTTTTCAGTAATCTCTGCAATCAGGCGGTCCCGGTTTTCCGGCGCGCGCAAGCGAGCGTACATCGCCTCGTCGGAATCTGCTTTCGCCCAATTTGGGATGAGCGCGTTGGATATCCGCGTTCCAGATGCCGACCAAGGATACTGATCTGCGGTAACTTCAAGCCCCTCTGCCTGCGCCGCTTCAATGCGGCTTATGACGTCCTCGCTCTGGCCCCAGACGTCGACGCCAAGCGCCTTAATGTGAGCGATGTGCACCGCCGCGCCACTTCGGCGCCCAATCTCCAACGCTTCGTCGACGGCCCCGAGCAGGCCGACAGAATAGCTGCTTTCCTCGCGAATATGAGATTCGTAGAGCGCGTCATACTCTGCCGCGACGGCCGCGAGCGCAGCGATCTCATCAATGTCGGCATAAGACGCCGGCGCATAGTACAAACCGGTCGACAGTCCGAGCGCGCCATCCGCGAGCGCTTGGCGCAGTTTCGCTTTCATTTCATCAAGTTCGATTTCGCGCGGCGCTCTGTTTTCACGCCCCATTACCTCACCGCGCAGCGAACCATGGCCCGTAAACAGCGCGAAGTTAGGGCCGAGCCCACGCTCTTGAACAGCGGCAAGTGCACCTCCCGTATCGACGGGGCCGCCACCATCATTTCCAGCAACGACTGTGGACACACCTTGTGTCAGGTAGCCAGCCAGCTGTTGACCATCCTGCTCGAACATAACGTCGGTGAGTGTGTGCGTGTGAGGATCGATGAAGCCGGGCGCAACAATCAAGCCGGTGGCATCAATCGTTTCGCGCGCTGTGGCATTGGCGGCTTCTGCATCGCCGACAAAGGCGATCTTGTCGCCGTCGATAAAGACGTCGACAGCACGCCCCGATTCCGACACGCCGTCATAAACCACGCCGCCGGATATCTGAATGTCATACACGGTCGGCTCCGGCGCCTGACAAGCTGCGATGCTCGTCAATGCGGCGACAAGGGTCGCCAGCTTCCAGGTCACGATTCCTGCTCCAGCAAGAGCGCCATCATTTCCTGGGCAAAGATCTTCGCGGTCTGCGCAATCACCATCCGATCAGTCTCATCCCCCAGTTCATAGGTGATGGCGGGAATTCCGAACCGCTCATAGATATAGGTCTTGGAGGTTGGCAGATCGACATTGTGAGCACCTTCGCGATCGAAGGGATAATCCGCGACATTGTTTCGAGCCCGGCTCAGCCACTCAGCCGTAAAGCCATATTCCGTCCCATCATTACCCACGGGTTGAGTGTAAAACACATTGCGGCGGGTTGAATGGAAATCGAGGAACAGCGCCATTCCCGGATCCTCGATCTCATCAATGATGGATTTCGCAGCTTGTGTTTCGGGTTGCGTGAACGGTCCCCAGTCCCGGTTGAGGTCCACGCCGCCCATATTGTGCCGCCAATGACCATGCTCGACGCCGTCCGGATTGAGATTTGGAATAATCACAAGGTCAAACCTGGACCGAAAATTCTCAGCCAAAGCTGATTCACCGAGGATCTCTTCGACGAAACTTGTCATCGCGAGTGCCCCGGTCACCTCCGGCGGATGTTGCCGGCCGACAAGCATGACGGTCTTTGGCGCATCGACCTGCGCGTCGGATTGCATCATCCGAATCGGCCGTCCTTCGATGGAGGCACCGATCTGGCGTGTTTGTACAAACGGTTTAAACGTCAGCGCGTCTGTCCACGCATCGTGCGCGGCATTGGTGAACAGCTCCTGCGCCGAAAGGAACATCGGATCCTCATCCAGCGTAAGTTTGATCGTCACGCGATACCCGGAGGCTTTCACATCAACCCGGCCATCCGGCACGACAGACCAGGCACGGCCATCCTTGCTGACTTTTGGCTTGTAGCGATGTGGATGTTCTTCATAGCGCAGGACCACGCGCACATCGCCAGCCTGTGCTGGCGTCAAACGCACCGCATACCACGGGCTGATATTGATCGGAACGTTTTCCGGTTTGAGGAACACCTCGACTGTACGGTCGTCGATCACCGCGCATGACGCCATGTTCGCGGCCGAGAACTCGGCATCGAGCTTGAAGATTGCTGTCTGGCAATACTCGCCCTCAGCAGGTTCGAAGGCGGCGGCTTCGACGGGCGCGGTAGAGGGCTCGGGTGGTGGTACCTGCGTACAGGCCGCCAGAATTGCAAAGCCGATAATTGAGAGTGCCTGTTTCATGTTACTACCCTTTCTAAGCGGCTTGCGAGACCTGCGATGCGGGACCAATCAGGTCGGCGAGTTTTTGTGCGGCGCCTGCCGACAAGGTCCATCCGAACATACCGTGCCCCATATTCAGATAAATGCCGGTCTTTTTTGTTGTTCCGACGATCGGCAGACTGCTCGGCGTGGCTGGCCGAGCGCCGATCCAGGTCGACTTGATCCGTGAATAGTCAGCGACCTCTGGGATCAATCGCCGGGCCGTCACTATCAGTTCCTGGATGCGTTGCCGCCGGCGTTCTTCGCTGGCGATACCGAAATCGGCAAACCCGGCGATACGGATCTGATCCCCAATTTGCGAGAACACGATTTTATAACCAGCATCCGTCACCGCCATCTTGGGCGCGTCCGAGCCAACTGGCGCGGTCAATGAGTAGCCCATCACAGGATAGATCGGGAGATTGATGCCCAATGTCTGAAGCAATTTCGTACCCGCGACTCCGGTGCAGAATATCACCGCATCACAGCGTTCTCGTTCCTCACTGGATAGGATAATCTCGTGACCACCGCTCGACAGCGCTTCGACCTTGGCGACATTTGCATTGAACCGAAATTTCACGCCGAAGTTTCGAGCGCTCAGTTCAGCGAGCTGCTCGGAAAAACGCGCCGCATCGCCAACTTCATCGCCGCCCACCCACAGTCCGCCGACGGCCTGGCCGGCATAGTTCTTCAATGCAGGCTCGAGTTCGAGGCATTCATCATAGGACACGACGCGTTTCGAAGCCGACGTCTCCCCCTGTTCCAACGCAGAGCGCGCCTTTTGCATATCGGTTCTGGATTTATAGAGAACAAGTTTGCCGGCCTGCCGATGACCAAACTCAAATTCTGTATCCTTGAGGATCTCCTGAAAAACCGAACCGGATTGCGCCGCCAGGCGCGAAAGCTCTTGGGCATCTCTGCTTGAAGCGCCACCTCGGCAATGACCAAGAAATTGCAGTGACCAGCGCATGAACTCGAAACTCATCGCTGATGGCAACCGAAACGCCGGGTCAGAGCCCATCAGGATGCCAGGAACTTTGCCAATCAATGCCGGCGTTCCCATTGGCGAGGCGAACCCGTAGGAAAGCTGGCCGCCATTGGCAAAACTGCTTTCCATGGCGGCGCCTGGTTCACGGTCAAACACCGTGACGTCATGGCCATATTTGCCGAGCATGTACGCTGTGGTCACCCCCACAACGCCAGCTCCGATGATTGCGATCTTCATGTGAAGCCCCACGGCAAGCAGGTGAGCTCCGGAAGAAGTAAGCTCACCTGCTCAGCTACTGACTAGAATTCCTTGCGGAGATCCACGTACCAGTAGCGGCCACGGTTTGAGTGCAGGCTCGGGAAGTAACCACTGGCAAACTCGTCTGCCAGCGGCGGCTCCTCGTCGGTGATGTTACGCGCACCGACACGGATGCGGGTATCGCCACCAAACCAGTCTTCAATCGTATACTGGCCGTAGAGGCTGACGGTTTCAAACGGATCGACCACGAAGATCTCACTGTTCGGACCCGTCACAGAGGTGTCGATGACTTCGCCAACATAGTTGTAGAACAGGCCGGCACCCCAGGCACCGTTGCGCCATGTCATGCTGGCATTACCGCGCCATTCGGGACGACCGTTTTGTTGAACACGATCCTGAGAGCCTGGCACATCGACGGCACTGTTTGCCTGTCCGGCATCAACTGCCGCCAGAATTGCCGCCGCATCTGGCGAAGGCGCCTGGAACGCTTCACTCAGATAAGCCGCGTTCACCTTGAAGTCGAACGTACCGAGCTGATCGAAATCCAGGCCCCAATGGACACCAAAGTCGATGCCTTCGAATTCCCGCGGGGTGAGGTTCACATATTGATCCGCCACTTCCAGGATTTCACCCGCTGGTGTTAAGCCAGCGGCCGTGTAAAGCGCGATCTCGGCCGCGGTTGGCGCCATGCGCACGACGTTCGGGTTTGAACTGCCCTGCAGACGAAGAACATAATCGAGCGAAATCTGGTTCTGGTCACCAAAGATACCGACGACGTCTTCCTGTTCGATGCGCCACCAATCAACGGTGAAGGTGAGATCATCCACGAAGGAAGGCTGATAGACCAGACCGATGGAGATATTATCGTTCTCTTCCGGCTTCAGGTCCGGTCCGCCGGACCGAACGCTCTCGACCGAGACGCTGTCACAATCACCGGTGCTAAATGTCGTGCTGTTCGCACGTGCAGTCGCCTCACAGAGAATCCAGTCCTCACGTCCGCCATTCACACGGCGATTGTTGGTGGCATTGATCTGCTCCAGATTTGGCGCACGGAAGCCTTGAGAATAGGCCGCGCGAACCTGGAAATCAGGGTGTGGATACCAGGACAAGGCGACTTTCGGCTTGGCCACGCTGCCAACATCCGAATAGTCTTCGGCGCGAACAGCGAGCTGCGCGTCAAGGCGGTGAACCAGAGGGATATTCATGTCTTCGCTCACCAGCGGAACAGCAAGCTCGGCAAAGGCGGACCAGACATCGCGCTCACCATCAGTGTCCGGCGTCGGGCTGGAGCCCATGACGTCACTTGGAATGACATTGCCGGTCACGATGTCGGTGAACACGATCGTGCCATCAAGGCGCGCATCCCGATCATCCCGGAATTGTTGCCGGCGGAATTCCGTACCCAGTGCGATCCCGACGCTGCCTGCTGGCAACTCCATCACCGCGCCATTCGAAACTTTGAAATCAAGCAGTGTCAATGCCGTCTCGCCAACTCGCGATACGGGCACGATGAAACTATCAATCGTCGCCTGGTTCTGATTGTTGAAAGTTCCCGGCGCGTTGGTGTCCGTCGTGTTGCCGCCAGCAAAGATATTATACGCATCTGGCGTGGTACGCGCGAGCGCCTGTTGGAACAGCGTGTTGCTGACGCGGTTGGTAATGTCTGAGGTTTCGGCTTCTGAATGCAGGAAGGCCGTTTCCCAGTTCCAGTCGCCCCAATCACCGCGAACGCCGCCAAGGAGACGGTAGCTATCATTGGTCACGTCGACCCGGCGCGGGCCTACATCCAATGGACGATAATCACGAATTTGCAGATCGACGCCGAATGGGTTGTAGAACGATGTTCCCGGTACGGTCAGTCGGCCGCTCGACAACATCTGTGCCGCTTCACGCTCACGGTTATAGTCTGCGTGATAGTAGGTGGCTTCGGCAAAGAACTCCACGCCGCTATCGGTCTCGTGGTTCAGGAACGCCATGATGTTTTGGCGCTCAGTATTCCCGACGATTTCGCGGTACCGCGCGCGATCAAGTCTCAGAGCGGTGTCGATTGACCCGCCATTATCGGCGCAGACGCCATTGCCAAGATCTACGAGACAGCCGGCAAAGCTGCTCGGCTGAATGTGGAAATCGTCATCACCGATCGCCGCAATTGATCCGCCGAGCGCACGGAACTCGCCCCACTGAGTCTGCGTGGAGAGATTGCGCAATTGCGTGTCGCCCTCGAACGGTGTGCCCACGAAGAAGGTTCGAAGATCCTCCGTGCTGGTATTGCGCAGTTGAGGCGCTCTGAAGCCTTCTCGGTCGAGGAAATTCGCAAAGATCGAGAAATTGGTGCGATCATCGTTGAAATTCTTGCCCCACTTGAAAGTCCCTGTCAGTTCTCTCAGGTCGGTGTTTTCAGATCCGCCATAACGAATGCTGGCTTCCAGGCCCTCGAAATCATCCTGGGTGATCGTGTTGATGACGCCGGCAACAGCATCCGTGCCGTAAATCGCGGCTGCGCCATCGCGCAGAACTTCAAGACGCTCAATGCCAGTGACCGGCAATGACTGCGAGTTGACGGTGTTCACCGGGACCAAGTCTTCGACCTGCGTACCTGGGTGAAGCACCAGGCGGCGGCCATTGAGCAAGACCAATGTGTTGCCTGTTCCTATGCCGCGCAGGTTGATCGAACCGATGTCACCGCGGGCGCCATTGACGCCGGTGAATTCGGCCTCACTGAAAATAATGTCACCGACTTGCGGAATAGAGCGGAGCAGCTCATCGCCGCTAGCGGCACCTGTGACGTCGATATCGTCGACGTTCAAAACTGTCACGGGGAGCGCCCCGGCGACATCTGAGCCGACAATCTGCGATCCAACGATCACGACCTTATCGAGCTCACGAGCCTCATCATCTGAATCAGCTGCATCCTGCGCATAGCTCACCATGCCGGAGGCTAGAACCACACTGCCTAAGAGAGCGCTTTTGAGCGAAGCTTTGACGAACATACTATATCCTCCCAGTATTCATCAGAGCCCATGACTGATTATCCCTGTGGCTCATGACAATGAAATATTTAGGATTGGGGTATAACCCTTGGTTATAGGCTTTGGGCTGAGATCGCCTGAAGCTCAGCGGTCAAAGCGCTCAAAAACGCCCGCTCTACGACGGAGATTGTATAGTTTTCGCGAACGATCGCCCCTACGGATAACCTTATATTCTCGGAAAATGCGTAGATATCTACGTTGGTTCCAGCCGGCCCCCTCGCGGCAAACTCATCCACGATCGCAACCCCTGCTCCACTGGCAACCAGCATTTGGGCGATATAATAAGTGTTCACCACAATTCGGCGTGATTGTTGTATTTCGGACACGTTCTCGAGGTGCGAACTTAACAGGTGCCCCAGCGGGGCGTCGACATTCAAATAGATCAGCGACTCGCCAATCAGGTCCTGAACTCCGACTTCCTTGCGATTTGAACGCCAGTGATTTTTCGGCGTCACACAAACAAAATTGGCTGTCGTCACCGGTACGATTCGCAATCCTTCTCGTGGATATGGCTGATAAGCGATTGCAATATCAGTCTCTTCTGCGCGCAGGGCACTCACCGCTTCGTCGAAGTGAAAGGTCTCAATCTCTATGCTGATATCGGGGTAAGCCTTTGCAAACTTGGCAATCGCCGTCGGGCCGGCCGACAAGCCGATACTCGGCGCCATTGCGACACGTAAAGGCTTGTCAGTGTTCAGCTGAACCCCATTTGCGCGCGTGCGAAAGCGGTTCACTTCCGCAAAGACTTTCGCGGCACCTTCGAACAGATCAGCGGCTTCTCGTGTTGGCACGAGTCCCGTCGAGGTTCGCTCAAACAAGGCGTAACCGAGCGTGTCTTCGGTATGGCGCAGCACTTTCGAGACTGCCGGCTGTGAAACACCCAACAATTCACCGGCCTTGCTAATCGAGCCAGCCGAGTACACGGCATAGAACACTTCAATCTGACGCAAACGCATAACTGTAGGTTATCACGCTAAATCTGAGAACGAAATCGAGAATCTCACGCGCCAGCGTCACCGCAAACTTGCCGGTTGCGCTGCCTATCAGCGGCGATTGAGGTAGATGGTACGCCCAACAGGATTCGAACCTGTGACCTACTGATTAAAAGTCAGCTTCCACTTGTTTAAAAACAATGTTTTACGGGGAATGCAACTCGGATTTTGGTGGGTTATTGACCGAAAGTCCCATGAAATATTGGGCCTACTTTTCGACGGTGGGACCCTTCTGCTTTGGCTTGAGGTGCTCACCCATGGCATCGAACAGCGGTTGGAGTAATGGCTGCCACCGACGCGTCAGTGAGGCGAGCGCATAGAGCAATCCAATCATGATGATCCAGCTGACCTGGTTGTGCGAGAAATCCCACGTTGTGACCTCTGCAGCCGCGTCTAACGCTGCAGATGCATCTCCGGACTGCACAGCCTTGTAGAGCTCAGAGAGACGCTCTGGTTCGTCGGCAAAATCACGCTCCTCGGACATCGACCACCCATGTCGCCGCTTTCAAGCAAGCCACGACGAAACTCCCCAGTGTCACCATATTGATCGGAAACTTCTCCGTCGCCTGATAGCCAGACCAATCATGGGCCATGTCACCGAACGCGAAAAAACCTGACACAACGAGGATCGATGCAACCACCGCTGCGATCAGAAAACCAAAAACGCTGCTCGCATGGCGCACGCCGAAGAATGCGATCACTGCGAAACAGAAGAGGACAATTGTCCAAGCGGTATAGATGATAAGGGTCACGAGGCTGGCTCCGTTGCAGTGCCCCGCTGCCGTTTATAGCGAAACTTCGACCAGTTCGACAACCAAGCAAAACCCACCATGATTGCGTCGATGATCAGAAGCATGCCGGCAGCGACAAAGAATGCGCCTATTCCGCTCGAGAACGTCTTCGCCAACGCCAAGGTTGAATTCTGCTGCGGCCGATCGCTCTCCAGTCTGTCGATTTCAGCCTCGAGCGCTAACTCGTTTTGAACCTTTTCGTTGTATGTGACCTTAACTTTCAACTGGCCTTCTATTTCCAACAAATCCGGGCAATATCGCTCGACGTAGTAACTCGTGCCCACGCAAAATTCTTCGGTACCGAGCCCCACGTGATCTCCTATCGGGTCACCCGTCGCAACCCCGTTTCGATTATAAGCCGGTCGTGAGAGCGCTCGCGTGAGATCCTCGCTCAAATCTTCTTCGGTGAAGAACGTCCACTCTGGGGAACGTCGCATATCCTCGCGCTCGTACTGGCTTTGCCGGATCGATCGACGCTTCTCATTTATATCCATATTGGCATCAATCACACCGGCGTCACGATCGCCATCAACAGCGGCTTGATATGAGGCTCCAACGATAGCAACAGCGAACATCGTTCCGATGGTGATCAAGCCGTACACCATCTGACCCGACTTATCTCGCTCGCAATACTCTCGCGCCCACTTGCCGCCAGCCACCTTCATTCCGAGAACGAGTGCGCCTCCTACAACGCCTGCACCAAGTGAAAGCACCGGGTCATCAGGGAATATCCGGCTGAAGCTGGTGAATGCAAAGTAGATCGCGAAAACCGCCACCACCCAAGACAACAAACCATACAGGCCGCGACCACCCTCCTCCGTGATGTTTTGCCAGGCATCGTTCAATCTCGCGATGTAACTAGCTATTGTGCCTTCTTTCTTCAGCACCTCATCGCGGCCGGCGGCACCGATTTCGTTCGCTTCGGCGACGCTCGATGCTTGAATAATAACCTTATGGTCCGGCGTGATTTCCACATCCCCAGCACGTTTAGTCATGGCTTATGTCCTTCTGCGCGGCGCGCTCATTGCGCTCCCATTCTTCCCAAAGCCGAATGCGGCCGAGCTTCTCACCATCGGCCACCCGGCATTTTTCATAGAGCTCAACCCAGTCACGATTTAGCATGCCAATCTCCCCATTCGGGAGGGTTCGAAGCGCCGGCGTCTCGCAGGCTTTAAGTTCTTCAAGCGTGATTTCGTCATCCCCCGTCTCCAGCTTCGCCCCGCTCACTGGTGGGGTCTGGTCCGAAAAGCTCAGGACTGTGATCAGTGTCGTCTGAGGCGGAGGAAGTTCTAATTGTGGCACAGCCGGGGACGTCGAGCACGCCGTGATAAACGCCGCACACAAGCTCATTAGGCACACGCTGATCCGACCATTCATGGCGCATCCTTTCCAGATTGTTCAGCGCTTCGGCCGCCTGGCGCTCAGCCGCGGCGGCACGTTCGCGCTCAGCAGACAGAGCGACGCGGTTCGCAGCCCGCGCCCGGTCGCCACTATCCAGCGCCCGCTCTGCCGTTTGCAGAGCCTCGCGAGCGCGCTGGCGTTCATAGCCGATCTCTGCAAATTTCTCGGTCTTCTCATTGATCAGGAGGGCAACATAATTGTCGCCCAGCCGCTCAATCTTCTTGACCGCTTTGCCTTGGGCCACGGTCTTGCCGTGCTGATAGGCAAACGCCGATGCACTTGCGATCGCGGCAGCTGCCCCGATCGCGGCGAGGATCCCAAGCTTGCTGCTAAACAGCATGACTTACCTCCAGGGCCGCCGCCCATTTCGCGTGATAGTTATTGTCGCGATAGCGCGGACCGTTGAACTGTTTGCCGACGCCGTGCGGATCTTTCTGCTCGAGCGCGCGATGCAGCGACGGAGACTTCTCAATGAATCGGATCAGAGCCGTCGCCTGGCCGTCTACCGTTCTCATCGCGTCTAAAAAGGCCTGTGGATACTCGAAACCGCAATGATAGTGATTGAAGCCCATAATCTGATAGGCCCCGAAACTGTGCGCTTTGATCGCTGGTCCGAGTTGCATCCTGGCCATGGCTTCGAACATTTCCCAGCGGCGCGTAAGGTCACGCCAATTCGATTTTCTATCAAACGCCATGGCGCTTTTTGTGGCCTGCCGGCGCTTGCGCCAGTGATGGGCTTCGAAGCGGACAATCGGAACACCGTCGACAAAGGGGCGATCTCGCGTCTCAACAATCGCGAGAGCCCGGATCGCAGCCATGTCGACGGACAGCGCATCAGCCACACGTTTGTGTTGCTCAGGCGGCATGCGCTGCGCGAGCTCGGGCCATGGCGTATCGTGATAGATCCGCTTGCGCGAAACCTCACCGCCAGATCGCAGGGATTTCAGAAGGTCACGCCCCTTGAGCATTCAGCACCATTTGCAAAATGTTCTCGATATCGCCGACCGCAAGTCCGTTCAGCGCTTCGCCATTACTCAGCGTGACATCGACCACGCCAAGCCCTGCCGAGATCTGCAGGGCAATCACGAGCTTATCCACGTCCTGCCCGGTCAGCTGGAGAGGTTCGCCCTGCCATTCGAGCGGGTAAACGGTGACACGTGGATGGTCGACATGTCGCTTCAGATCGCGAACGCTCTCATCGAGCGTATCAAGCGCGCTCAACACTTCTGCGCGAAATCCGCGCGGCCCGGCCTGCGCGGCCGCCTTCACACCGGATCCATATTCTTTCAATCTCGAGCCATAATCCGCTGCAGATTCGTCGTCGCCGCGGGTAGGCGCATTAAGCGTTTCAGGGCCATCAGTCATGGTCTTTTCCTTTTTCAGTTTCATGCTGGCTTGATCAGTCGAAGACATGGAAACCACCCTCAAACGTGACCTGCAGACGCGTATTCGTTTTGTCAGCGCCGGACGTATTATTGAGACGAACCGCGAGATTGCCGGCGCCATCATTGCGGATATCAACGAGCGCCGTTGCGCCAATTCCATAGGCGCCGCCGACAAGAGTTGCAGTCAGTATGGTTCCGTCCCAATGAGCCTCATAGGTGGCGAAGCGATAGCCGACAGTGTCGGCGTACCAAGCGACGGTGATCCGCCCCACCAGGGCGGCGCCAAGCGGCATGATCTTATAGTCTTGCGACCCGTTATAGGTGGTAAACATCTCCGCCTGAACGTCCCAGGACGTCAAACCACCCTTGTGAACGCCTGGATTAACCGGCGTCGGTATCAGAACATTGCTGGCACCAAATATCGTTGTCGGATCCTTCACCGTAAACGTAAGATGACCGACCAGACCGCCGCTTTGCAGCTCAACCCCGGTGTCGCAATCCACGATCAAATGGTCCCTGATGGTGAGGCTTGGCCGCATCACCTGGAGCGCCTCATCGCAATCATCAATCAGATGATCGATCAAAAGCGTCCGGTGCATATCTTCAGCTGTACGCACACCGCGATGCCATCCAGAGATTACGCCGGCAGTGCAAACGCTATCATGGATTGCAGCGTTCCCAACGCCATTTGGCGCTATATCCAACGCGGTATTTCCTGTGCCTCGAGTCTCGCGAATGAGGATGTTGCCGAACAAGTTCAGGAATTTCGGCGTCTCATAGATGCCGCTAACATTATTGTCGACGACAACGATCCCGCTGGTTGCGTTGGAGAACAGACCGCGATTGCCCATGACGACAATCCGCTCAGCGGCTTCCTCGATATGAACGACTTCGTCGCCTTTGCCGATCGACAGGTTGAACGCGAAGACTATGTCCTTGCCGCTTGCCGTGCCGAATGCGTGAGCTTCAAGCCCGACATCACCGCCGAGCCCCTCCTTACGCGTATTGCCCATGACGATCACATCGCGCATCTCGCTTGAAGCATGCGGTGAATTGAGCGCGATCGCTTCGGTGAACATGTTCTCGTAATGATCGAATAAAAACCGAAGGCCGGTGTGCGAATTTGTGTCCGCATTGGTCTTGAGCACTATCCGCGACACATTCTTGAAGATATTGAAAGCCGAGACAAATCGCTTGAATGCATTGCTCGCCATATCGAAAACGTGGACCGTGTGACTGGCCGATCCGCCAGTATCCGTCACGCCGCCATCGATTTCCAAGCCGGTGAATATGCTGTCGTCGCCAGGCGTGAAGACCTGCGCCGTCCCTGTCGCTGCGACGGTCAATGCGAATTTGAGGTTTGAGAGGTGCGCTGCCCCCAGGAAATCGATAAACTCGACCGTTCCTGCCGACGTGCTCGTTAGGCTGACAGGCGCTCCGCGCTTGTCCCCTTGAATTATTGCCCCATCTGGCACCGATATCGGATCGCTTGAAGCAACCGAATCGCTTCCGCCAGCAAGCGGGATCCGCATCGGAACCGTGCCGGCCTTCTCCAGCGCCGCCCGCAAATTGTTGTAACCTGTGCTCACTTCGACGGCGTCGATGATGACTTCCCAGGCGCCGCTCGCACCTGTCGCATCACTCGCCGGCGCGATAAAGCGCCCCTCACCGGGATCAGCGGTAACGTCCGCACTGCGGTCATCCGTGCGGCCGATGACATAGAACCGGTTGCCGTCCCCAGCTGATGCTCTACCAGCGACCGCCGCAACAAACCCTGCCTCGATCGACGTCGTCTTCAATTCTGCGAGATCTGCGATTTTGGCGATCTGATTATCGATCAGGTCATTAATCGTACCGTCCGAAATTGCACCGGCAACGACCAGGAGCTGCGTCAGTTGCGCGTATATCGCTGCAAGTTCCGTCGGAATGGCCCCCAATGCTGCAATTTCCGCTGCGAGTGCATTCAAAACCGTCAACTCGTCGGAAAGCCCAGCCAAAGTTGTAACTTTGCTGGCGCCACCAAGAGCGAGATCATCGGCGAGCAACTGAACTGAGCTCGCGTCCATAAGATCCCATGAATTGCCCGACAGGTTCAGGTAGAGGATTTTACCCAGAAGAGAACTCTTCGACGGCAACTCGGGAAGACTCTCATTCCTGGGAGCGATCAACATCCGCTTGATTTTAGCTGTCGATTCTTGCGCCATAGCGACGAGGCGATCGAGCTGTTTCTCAATCGCCGCAGCAGGCAAATCTTGCAATTCGCTAAACAGAACGGGCTGAGACCGCTCGGTTTCGCGATCAACCACCAGTACGCGTCCGGCGGTAAGTTCGGTGTTCGCTAAAAAGGTGATCGTCGCAACGCTTGTCGCACTGATTGCAACAGTATAATCGGTGTTCAAGACCGGCGAAAATCCGACGCTTCCGTCGCTTTCCTCCAACGTGAGTGCGATATCCGCCTCGTCGTAAACCGGGATGTTGGACGGCAATGGATAAACAAGCACCGCCGAATCTACGGCAACGGAATATGGCAATGTGAGCAGCTCTGCGAGCATCCAGTCTTCCCCAGTCCTGAACCTATCGGTTCTCGCCTAAGTGAAGACCGGCTCGTGCGCCTCGTGATGGGTTGAGGCCCGGTCAGCAATTTCGGGAACCCTACCGCGATTTGCAATGTTTTCAACTAGGGACTTTCGGCGGCCACATCAGGCGCTCTATCAGGCGCAGGCTCGCCAGGCGCCCACCAAAAGTCGGTGCCATAGTCTCGCTCTGCAGACCGCTTCTGTCGAGCGAACCGCTTGTCGGCTTCATATGGGTTCGCAGCCCTTCGGATCTGGTCAAAAATCAAACGCTGCGTCGCCAATTTTGTGTACCAAAGAGACGAAGCAATCGGGGTGTAGCGCTCCACCAAACCCAGCCCGTCATTGACCGCTTTGGTCTCTTCCAGGCTTTTGCCCTCCAAGAGCTCGCGTGCGTTTCCAACTGTCGCCCGGTGCAGATCAGTGGCAAGCCCAACCACAGGACCAGCGAGCGTTTCGGAGAAACCACCGCCAAAGCGGTTCGTATCGGAAAATACGAAGTCTCCGAATATGCCGAAGCCACCACCCTGCATCATCGCAGCCATCCAAAATTCGCTGCCATCCATTTCGCGAGGATCCCGCCCTTTCGCAATCTCCTTCAGCTGCATCGAGAACGCACCCAATAGAGTCGCTGTCAGTATGAGATTTCCTGCATATGTGAGCTTGCCGCTCCACCCAGCCTGCATGGCCATGCGACGCCCATGGGTCATGGCCAGCGTGATCCCAAAGCTTTTATACATCAGCGTGTTGCGCATGATCTCGCCACCGATTGTCCCGGCCGCTTCGCGCCCTCCAACTCGCGATCGACCGTAGAGGCTGACCGACGGCACAGCGAACTCGGTTTCCGAACGGATCATGGAGATAACGCGCAACCCCAGATCCAAATCGTCGAACTGTCCTGGATCCAAATAGCTAGCACCTTTGTGAGTGGCGAGCTCCTGAGTTCGGATCCGATCCCATTCATTTGCAAGACCATATCGCGTCAACGCACGCTGAAGCGGCGCAGGAAGCTCATCGAACGAACTACGCGCGTTGTCAGCCAGGAAGCCCAGGAACTCCATTCCGAACGCCCAACGCCCCGCCTGGGTCCAGGACGACAGCCCTGACAGACGCATTGTCGCCTCGCTGAGCCGGCGGGAAATCTCCACACCATGCGTTTCGCCGAGATAACGACTTTGCGACGACATGATCTGACTGGCCTCGTCAGCGATCAGACCCAATCGGATCGCCATTTGTTGATCTCCGCGATTGAGGGGTGACAACAGCGCAAGGTGCCGGCGGATAAGGCGCGTCGCCGGCATGCCGTTGAACTGAGCTGTGATCCGCCCGAAGTTAACATCCGTCACTGCGGACAACATCGCAGATCCAAGCTGGCCGGCAACGAGGAAGTTTCGGAGGGATCCGAAGAACATGGCGGTTTTCGCGTGCGCCGGTGCATTCACACTGCCCTTCATATGCAAGAACATGGTTTGCATGTCATAGGTCGCCGACTGTGCCTGGCGTTTTCGCAGTGCATTTCCTGTCAGCGCCGCATCCTGTTCAACAATCTGGCGCGCATATTCGACGCCGGCGGCTGGATTAGGTCCGAAGCGCTGCATCAGAGAGATATCGCGCGCCATTCCATCGAGATATCCCAACACGGCCGACCAGGCATCGCCGACGCCAAATTGTTCCTGGTAGGCGCGCCAGGCGGCGCCATCCTTGAAATGCAGAAACCGATGCTCGGTACGTTGATTGGCGAGCGATCGACCACCCGGCGCCGCGCTCGCGTTTCGCCTGGACCAACCGTCCGTGCGGATCGCCTCAAATACGTCC
>SPJK01002863.1_pt1 | contig 21860 bp, 14 predicted proteins | sample 3741771 | NCBI WGS metagenome assembly SPJK01 (sample SAMN10925997, study PRJNA522277) | cold seep metagenome | isolation source: Elba SIP-enriched marine methane seep metagenome, extraction at timepoint T2 | place: Italy: coast of Elba, Mediterranean Sea
CCGACTGGATTGTGATTGCAGCCTACGGTGCGTGATGTTCCAATAGCTAAAAGCTGTGAGGAAGATCACCACAATCAGAATGCCTAACAAGCCTCCGACATGCAGGTAGCCGTACACATTCGTATAAAGGCTCAGCAAAACAATCCGGGCGATAAAATAAGCGACTAAGGACGTAAGATAAAGCTCGATTCCGGCCATCAGAAGCTTACCCAATGGTAATGAAAAACGGAGTCCTATTGGCGTCAAATAAGCTACTACAACCAACACGACAATCCCGTAAGGCGACCAATGCCTAGTCGTCAACCAGCTAGACCCTGCCCAACCAATATCTACGATCATCTCGTACCACCAAAGTCCTAGCACTCCGGCAATACAACATAGAATTATCAACAGGCTTTGGGTAGGTAAACTCATTATGTCACTGGTTTCAATGTCTGTAATAGCTACTCATTAAAACAATCAGCAATGAGGTCATCATCCGCGAAATGGGGTAAGGTTATCTGCAGTCGATTTTCTTCATCCATCGCCCGTTGGGCGGTCTCCACCGCGCCTGTATTCCGAGCCCACGCTCGGCGGGCTATGCCATTGTTCACATCCCAGTGTAGCATGCTCTGTAAGCGGCGATCAGCATCAGGGCTTCCATCAAGGACCATACCGAATCCGCCGTTCATCACTTCGCCCCAACCTACACCACCGCCGTTGTGGATACTTACCCATGTCGCTCCCCGAAAACTATCTCCAATTACATTGTGCACGGCCATATCGGCGGTAAAGCGCGAGCCATCATAAATATTTGCCGTCTCTCGATAAGGAGAATCTGTACCACTGACATCATGGTGATCTCGTCCCAGCACAACCGGGCCACTTAACTGTCCTTCGGCAATGGCTTGATTAAAAGCTCGGGCAATTCGTATCCGTCCATTGGCATCGGCATATAGTATTCGAGATTTACTGCCGACAATTGGGATATCCGTTTTGGCTTGTCTGATCCAATTCAGGTTATCGCGGAGTTGCGCCTGAATACTCGGTGAAGCTTCCGCCAACATCTCTTCCAACACCTCGGCCGCAATTCGATCACTTGTATAGAGGTCGTCCTCTGTACCCGAGCAGCAAACCCAACGAAACGGGCCAAAACCAAAATCGAAACACATTGGCCCCATGATGTCTTCTACATAGCTGGGGTAGCGATAGGTCAATTTTTCAGGCGACTGCCAAATATCGGCACCGGCTTCACCGGCCTCTTTTAGAAAAGCATTGCCATAATCCCAGAAATACATGCCTTGCTCCGTGAGGCTATTGATAGCAGCAACATGACGACAAAGAGTATGTCGCACCTCTGCCATGAATTTGATCTTATTCTTGTTCAAGAGTTCTTCTGCTTCGGCAAAGGAGTATCCCATGGGGCAGTAGCCCAGGTCATCGATATTATGCAAGGAGGTTTGGTCACTCCCTAGTTCGATCTTGGTATCGGTCTCTACAAACTTCTCCCAGAGCGCCACTATATTACCATGATAAACCAAGGCAACAGCTTCCTTTGCGCTGCGCGCTGCCTCCATTCGCAAGAGTAATGCATCCAGATCAGTGTACACGTTTTCCTTACGGATATAACCGTCGGTGACACGCTGCTGGACCGCATCAGGATCAACTTCGGCAATGACACCAACCGCACCAGTGACTATCGCTGCCAAAGCTTGCGCGCCAGACATCCCGCCTAGGCCCGAAGTGACATAGACGCTTCCGCGCAGGTCATCGGTTCCCAAGGCCAGGTTACGACCGGCATTCAGCAGAGTAATTGTGGTACCATGTACGATGCCTTGCGGCCCGATATACATAAAGCTTCCCGCTGTCATTTGACCATAGCTAGTGACCCCAAGCGCATTGTAGCGATTCCAATCATCCTTGCTACTGTAATTCGGTATCATCATGCCATTGGTCACCACCACTCGTGGAGCATCTGCATGACTCGGAAACAGCCCCAGTGGGTGTCCTGAATACAGCACAAGCGTCTGCTCGTCCGTCATTTCTGCGAGATATTTCATGACCAGGCGATACTGCGCCCAATTCTGAAAGACGGCTCCATTACCTCCATAGGTAATCAATTCATGCGGATGCTTCGCCACCTTTGGGTCAAGGTTATTCTGAACCATCAGCATGATGGCCGCAGCTTGCTTCGAGCGATGGGGATACTCCTCAATCGGGCGAGCATACATATCGTATGTCGGGCGCAAGCGATACATGTAAATGCGGCCGTATTGTTCCAATTCTTCGGCAAATTCCGGAGCCAATATGGCATGATGCTGTGGCTCAAAATAACGCAAGGCATTGCGTAGCGCCAATTGTTTTTCTGCCTTCGACAGGACGCCATCAATCACACGCTGCGGTGCATGGCTGACACCGCTATCTCGTTCTTGTGCAGCAGGCAAAATGGCGGGTATACCTTCCAGGATTTGGTTGTGAAATTTGGTCAGGGTGGTTGGCATGAACTCTTTTTGTGGCTAAGATAATAGGAATGCCTTGAAGTTATGAATGGGAGGAATAGATTGGTCGAGAATGAAAAGCAAGGGCACGGGAGCCCCTTGTGGGAGGGCCCTCCCACCTACCTCGGTCGCCGAGTACACCTTGCGGCCCAATTGACCACCAGGCATGCGCTTACACCTACTCTTTAGCAGAGTAGCCAACAATTACGCATTATAAAACACCTACGAATTCTCCTAGTGACTAACATGACCATCAAAGTGTGATGATTGAATTTGGGTGACTCAAAAAGTCATCCAGCTAGGAGTTACTAACCTACGAAGTGGTCACCAGCTTAGTCAAACTGGCAAGGACCAATAAATATACAAAAAAATTTAAACTTAGTTATTTAAAACAAAAAATTATCCTCAAAAAAGCCTAGTTTCTACGCATGATTCAGGTAGAACATCTCTCCAAACAATACGAAACGGTTACGGCCCTCCACGACTTATCATTTGAGCTGCAAGCTGGTCAAACCCTGGTGCTGGCGGGTACTAGTGGGAGCGGTAAAACGACTACTCTCAAAATGATCAATCGCCTGATCGAGCCAAGCGGTGGGCGTATCCTCCTGCAGGGGGAAGATATCATGCAGCAGCCCCTGGCGGAAATGCGTCGAAAAATGGGCTATGTGATCCAGCATATTGGTCTATTCCCTCATTACACCATAGCCGAAAATGTGGCTGTCGTCCCACAATTACTCGGTTGGGAGGAAACACGTACCAGGGCTCGTGCAGAAGAGCTACTCCAATTGCTCGGGCTCGAACCAGCATCTTTTCTCGACCGCTATCCGCCCGAATTGAGCGGTGGGCAACAACAACGCATTGGCATCGCCCGTGCTTTAGCCGCCGACCCTCCCGTCATCCTCATGGACGAACCCTTTGGCGCCCTGGACCCCATTACCCGGCAGCAGTTGCGGAGAGACTTTAAACAACTAGACGCCTTACGGTCGAAAACAACGCTCATCGTCACGCACGATGTAGAAGAGGCCTTTGTATTGGGCGACCTCATTTGCCTACTAGACAAAGGAGAAGTACAGCAGATCGGGACACCCCGGGATCTCCTCTTTGAACCGGCTAATGACTTCGTGCGGCAATTCATTGGGGAGCAGCGCCTATCCCTAGCTTATCTTGCTTTGCAGCTTGCTGATGTGCGCGAACAACTTCCTACTGGGGAGCGGCAGCAAGATGATATCCAGTTCACCGCAGACACGACCTTGACAGCAGCGCAAACCCAGCTATTAGAAAAAGGGCCAGCGTCCCGTGGCCAAATTACAGGAAGCACTACCCGATTCGGGCTCACAGATTTGCTGGCCGCCTGTGCACACTACCTCAATCGTTGATCATGGAACCATCTTTACTGCAATTCATAGCCGACAACCAAGCTAAGCTCATTGAGCTGCTGCTGGAGCACATCGGACTCACAGTGCTCTCCCTCATCCTGGCTTGTCTACTGGCTATACCGCTAGGCTTGTGGATCGCTCGGCGGCCGCAGGCCGCTTCACCAGTACTAGGCTTCGCCGGTATCTTACAAACGATTCCTAGCATCGCGCTACTTGGTGCCCTGATTCCTGTACTGGGCATCGGTATACTACCAGCCATCTTTGCTTTGTTTCTCTATGCCATTCTGCCCATTTTGCGAAACACCTACGCAGGCATTCAAGGAGTGGATCCTGCTGTAGCAGAAGCCGCGAAAGGGATGGGCATGACTCCAAGACAGGTTTTGCAAAAGGTTGAGTTACCACTGGCCATGCCAGTAATTTTTGCTGGTATTCGAACAGCTGCGGTGATCAATGTTGGTATCGCCGCCCTCGCCTCCTATATCGGTGCCGGAGGTTTAGGGGAATTCATTTTTGGCGGGATCGCATTATCCAATAACCACATGATCCTCGCCGGTGCAGTACCCGCAGCTCTGCTAGCCATCGTATTTGATCAGCTACTGGCTTTCCTACAAAAGCGCCGACGTATGCAATGGCGAACACTTGGACTATTCACCCTTGTGCTGGTCTTATTTACCATCCTCCCTTCCGTAAATTACTCTAGCGGATTACGAGCTGCTTTTGATCCCGAGTTTTCAGACCGGGCTGATGGGCTCCCTAGTATTCAAGCCAAGTACGATCAGATTCCCTTTAACACGCTTATTCTTAATGCCGGCCTACTGTATCGGGCAGTGGCAGAAGGTGAGGTCGATATCATCAGTGGGTACTCCACCGACGGTCGGGTAAAAGCCTTCGGCCTGGCTGTGCTTGAAGATGATCAACATGCCTTCCCCCCTTATGAATGCGCAGCCGTAGTCAACCAATCCACCGCTCAAGCTCATCCAGAATTATTGGCGGCCCTGGCTCTCCTTGATGGGCGCATCAACGACAGCACGATGACGGCTCTTAACTATGAGGTCGATCATTTGAAGCGTTCTCCTGAAGAAGTCGCACAGCTTTTCCTGGCATCACTGCAACTTCCTCCTCCGGCGCAACGCACCGGCATCGGTACCATTACTATCGGATCGAAGCTCTTTACCGAGCAGTACATTTTGGTAGAATTGTTTCGTCAATTAATTGAACAACAAACCAGCCTCACGGTGGACCCCAAGCCGGGCCTGGGCGGCACCAAGATCTGCTTTGAAGCACTAAAAACCGGAGAGATTGACCTTTATCCAGAATACAGTGGAACGGGCTTTCAAGTACTACTCTCGCCGCCTGACTCGCTGCGAGAGGCCATCTTCACCGATGCCGATGGGGTATACGATTATGTGCGCGACCGCTGTGCAGAAGAGCATAAAATCCTCTGGCAAGCGCCGCTCGGCTTCAATAACACCTATGCCTTAATGACCAGGAATGAGCTAGCTCGCCAAATGGGTTGGTCCCGCATTAGTGACCTGAATCAATAGATTGCGACCTAGACCGATCCGGTACAATTCACCCATTTAACGGTTCAACCCCAAAAAATTACCATTCAACCCGAAAACGATAGCGCCGCAATGGCTAGAGGGGCACTTTTGTGTCATCTCAAAGCCATATAACAATGCGAATCAGCCTCATCTCCTTCTTCCTTCTCGCCAGCCTGAGTATTCAGGCACAGAGCTTAGATGATTACGTACAAATCGCCTTGGAAAACAACTTGGCGCTACAGCAACAAGAACTTTCAGTTCAGCAGGCAATGGCGCGCCTCGACCAAGCAAAAGCACTATTCTGGCCACGAATCAGCATTGAAGGCCGCTATAGTGTGGCAAGAGGAGGGCGGGCATTTACCTTTCCCTCTGGCGACTTGGTGAACCCCGCTTACCAAAATCTCAACGTATTAAATCAGGCCGCATCTGGCGTCGATCCGGACTACCCGGCATTCCCGGTTTATGGGGAGATCGACAACCAAGAAATCAACTTCTTGCGCGAAACGGAACAAGAGACATCTATTCGGCTCGAAATGCCTGTTTTCAACAATACCATCCGGCACAATCAGCGCTTGCGGGAAAACCAATTGGCTGCCGCTCAGGCCGGTTGGGACGTATATCGCCAGGCTTTAGCAAAAGATGTGAGAGTTGCTTACTATACCTATGCTCAGGCTTTCTACGGGCACAGCATTTATCAAGATGCATTGGCCCTGGTAGAAGAAAACTTACGCACCACCGAAAGCTTACAACGCAATCACAAAGTGACAGCAGCTGCCGTCTATGCGGCTCAAGCTGAAGTGGCCAAGGTAGAGCAAGAACTCGCCACCGCACGCCAGCAAGAACAATCGGCCCTGGCCTATTTCAATTTCTTACTTAATCGCGATTACAACGCAGCCGTCGGCCTGCCAGCCGAACCAACTATTGGCGATGTGAACGTCATCGGCCTGGAAGCTGCGCGCCAGCAAGGCATGCAACAACGTCGAGAGCTGGAGCAATTCAATCACTATCTGGCGGCTACCCGCGACGGCATCAATATTGCCCGTGGCAATCGCTTGCCGACTGTCAACCTTCGTGCCGACTACGGTATCCAGGGAACGAATTACACCTTCAGCCGCGACGCCGATTTCTTTATGGGATCGGTGGTCTTTAGCATCCCCCTCTTCGATCGCAGCACATCCAGTAAGGTCGAAGAAGCAAAAGTCGCCTACCTCGAGCTGAGTAAGCAGCGCGAAGAGGTGCAACAACAGATTGGCCTCCAAATCGTCAATCAACATTATGCGCTGACAGCAGCACAAGACCGTATCGAAAGTGCGCAAGCACAACGCCATGCCGCAGCGGAAGCATTTCGCCTGACCAACCGAATGTACGAGCAAGGACAGGCTAATCAAATTGCATTCACCGAAGCACGTACACAACTCACCAATGCCCAGGAAAACTTACTGATCGCTCAGTTTGACTACCAGATAAAACTGGCAGAACTGGAATGGGCTATGGCCAATAACTAGCAAAAGGCACTTTGTCAAAAATATTCAATCCAAGATCTATGAAACCGATCATCCGTAATAGCTTCATCGCTCTCGCTTTCCTTAGCCTCTCTGCTGCTGTCGTAAGCTGTACGATGCAGGCACAAGACAATGCTGATGTACCCGAAGCCCGAACAGTAAAAGCCGCCAAGGTGACAGCCGTCGAGTACCGCCCAAGCATATTTTCCACCGGCCAGTTGGCCTCTGCGGAAGAAGCAAAATTGAGCTTCAAGACTGGCGGCATCATTGCCCGAATTCACGTTCGTGAAGGCCAGCAAGTACGCAAAGGTCAAGTATTGGCTGAGCTCGAAATGGATGAAATCCAAGCACAAGCCACGCAAGCTACCCTTGGGCAAGATCAGGCCGAAATCGACCTCGATAACGCTCGCCTGGCACTACAACTAGCCGAACGGGACTACCGCAATGCTTCCGGCCTCTTTGCCGACAGTGTGGCCACCCTGGAGCAACTAGAAAATGCCGAAGTGCAATTGAACAATGCCCGCAATCAACTGTCCGCCGCCGAAAAAGGACTGGCTTATCGCAGCCAAGGAGTAGAAGTAGCCCGATACAATGTGCGCTATAGCAAAATCGTAGCACCTACAGATGGCGTCATCTTGCGGCAATTTGCTGAGGTAAACGAATTGGTGGGACCTGGCAATCCTGTCTTCTTTTTTGGAAGCAATCGTCAGTCGCAAGTGCTACAAGTAGCCATTATCGATAAAGATATCGTGTACCTGAACCTTGGCGACACCGCACAGATCCAATTTGATGCGCACCCTGGTGAAACCTTCACTGGTTATGTCCGTGAGATTTCAGGTTCAGCTGATCCTTATACGGGTACCTACCCCGTTGAGATCGAACTGGCAGCTACTGACCGTCAACTATTAAACGGCTTCATTGGAAGTGCACAGATTTTGACCAGTCGCCGGCAAGAATTACTCAGTATCCCCGTCGATGGCTTACTGCGAGCCAATGATCAGCAAGGCGAAGTCATGGTCGTAAAAGAGGGCACCGCTCAGAATCGTGACATCACCATCTACTTACTTCAAGACGATCAACTCTTAGTACAAAGTGGCCTCACGGTAGGCGAAGAAGTAGTGACCGCCGGAGCAGGTTACCTCGAAGAAGGCGATCGCGTACAAGTCCGTTTTGACTAAGTCGAAAGCCTCTAGCTTGAGATTTGAATAGTAAGTCCTTTAATCCTTTTGCTATGAATATCCCCGCATTCTCCATAAAGAACTATCAGGTCACCTTAACGGCCTTCTTGTTTATACTGATCTCTGGTTTGGTCGCTTTCCTTGGCATGCCACGCCAGGAAGACCCAACACTTGAGGTGCCTAACATCATTGTTGTGGCCGTTTATCCAGGTGCTAGCCCCAAGGATATCGAAAGCCAGGTTGTTGACCCCATCGAAGAGGCCATCAATGAATTGGACGACCTGAAAGAACTTAGAACGACGATTCGAGATGGCGCCGCCATCTTTGACATAGAGTTCACTTTCGGCGTTGATACGGACGACAAATTTGATGAGATCCAGCGGCAGCTCAACCAACTAGGTGATGAATTGCCTCCAGATCTCTACAGCCTGGAAGCGAAACAGATCACCACCAATACCGTCAATATCATGCAGATTGCACTGATCTCTGATCAAGCAGCCTACAGCACGATGGTCGACGAAGCAGAGGAAGTTAAAAAACTGGTGGAAGAGATTCCTGGTGTTCGCAAAGTAGAGATTGAGGCTTACCCCGAACAAGAAGTACGGATCGCACTGGATCCAGTGAAGATGACCCACATGAATGTGAGTCTCGATGATATCGAACGAGCGATCGGCAGTAATAATGCCAATATCCCCGGTGGTGCACTGAAGGTGGCTAATCGACAATTTTCAGTAAAAACATCAGGCGCCTATGACCGCCTCGATCAAGTCAAAGGAACGGTAGTAGGAGTCAATCAAGGCAAGCTCGTCTATCTTGACGATGTAGCGGACGTTGCCTTCGACTACGAAGATCAGCGTTGGATCGCCCGCTACAATCAGCAACAAGCCTTATACATTAATGTAACCCAAAAGAAAGGGGTCAATATCTTCGATATTTCCGACCCCATTCATGCCGCCCTGGACGACTACCCGCTGGCTCAGGACATCCAACTGGCCTATATCTTTGATCAATCCAGAGGCGTGCAAGAGCGAGTCAATGGCTTTATCGGCAACCTGGGGCAAGGCATTTTGCTGGTTGGCATCATTATCTTCCTGCTACTCGGCGTACGTTCAGCAAGCTTAGTCATGCTTGCCATCCCACTAAGTATTTTGATGGGGCTATGGGCGGTTGATGGTATGGGCTTTGCTTTACAGCAAATGTCCATAGCCGGCCTGATCGTCGCACTCGGCCTTTTGGTGGATAACTCAATCGCTATCACCGAGAACATCGAACGCTTTTTAGGCAAAGGTGCCAGCCCGGAGCAGGCGGCTATTCAGGGAACGCAACAGCTGGTTACTCCGATTGGCAGTGCCACCCTGACGACGATCCTGGCCTTCATTCCGATTGTGCTGATGCCCGACACGACAGGGGCCTTTATCAAAGCCCTACCAGTAACGGTTATCGCTACTTTAGTGGCATCTTATTTGGTGGCCATCAGTCTCACGCCTTTTCTGGCTAGTCGCTTGCTGAAGCCCAAGCAGGATGGCAACAACAACAGTTGGCTCTTCAATCGGATGGCTCGTTTTATCGAAGGGCCGTACACCCGCTTATTGGGATGGGTTAATCGCCACAAAGCAATGACACTAGGGCTGGCAGTGGCCACTTTTGTTGGGGCAATGGCCTTGTTCCCTCTCGTGGGAGTAAGTTTCTTCCCTAAGGCAGAGAAGCCACAATTCCGCATCACTGTTAACATGCCAAAAGGCAGTAGCCTGGATGCCACCGATGAGGCCGTCGCTTATGTAGAAGCTCAATTGAAAACATACGAGGAAGTGGATTATTATGCCGCCAATATTGGCCATGGCAACCCTCGTATCTACTACAATGTGATGGCCACCAATTACTCGAATAGCTACGGCGAAGTTTTCGTGGTGTTAAAAGATTACGACATCGATCGCTTCTATCAGCTCCTAGAGGAAATGCGTGGTGATTTTCGACAGTACACTGCCGCCCGAATCGATGTGCGAGAATTCGTACAAGGCCCTCCGAGCAAAGCGCCAATCGAGATCATGATCGAAGGTGATAACCTGGAGCAATTGCAGAACTACTCCCGTCAAGTAGAACGCATCGTCATGCAAACGGAGGGAGCTATCAATGTCGATAACCCTTTGCGCCAAAACAATACAGATCTACATTTCCAGATCAATCGCGACAAAGCCATGATGCTTGGCGTACCCGTACACGTGGTTGACAAAACGATCCGCTCTTTTGTAAATGGGCAAAATGTAGGCCGTTATCGCGATTCTGAAGGGGAAGATTATAATATGGTCATCCGCTACGAGGCCGGAGAGGATTTTCAACTAGCCGACTTTGACCGGATCAGCGTTCCATCTTTCACGGGGGCTTTCTTGCCACTTCGACAAGTAGCGAATATTGGTTTTGATGAAGCCCCAAGCCTAATCGAGCACTATGACAACAAACGTGTTGCGGTGGTGCTGGCCGACCTTGAAAACGGTTACAACCTGGACGATGTCATTGGAAGTATCGATAATGATTTGGCCAAGGTAGAGTGGATTAATGGTTACTCGTACGAATACCTGGGCGATTTGCAAAGTCGTAATGAATCCTTTGGTGGCATGGGTACAGCCAGCCTGCTGGCCGTCCTGTTAATCTTTGGTGTACTGATCATACAGTTCCGTTCCTTCACCCAACCGATGATTATTCTCACGGCCTTGCCATTAGCAATGATCGGTTCCATCCTGGCCCTATTGATTACCGGAATCTCTTTCTCGTTCACCGCCTTTATCGGTTTGACGAGCCTAATTGGGATCGCTATCAATAATAGTATCGTGTTGGTCGATTATGCCAATAAGATTCGGGATGAAGGGCATACCTTAGAAGAGGCAGCGGTCCGGGCTGGTCAGGTTCGCTTTATCCCGATCGTAGCTACTACGTTGACGACTATACTTGGCCTGCTCCCGCTTACGCTAAATGGGGGTTCGTTATGGGCGCCAATGGGTTGGACGATCATCGGTGGATTGATCACTTCCACGACTTTGGTGCTAATCGTAGTGCCCATCCTCTATCAGTTGTTCACGAAGAACGTAGAGCCAGCAGTAAAACTGGCTTAAGAATTATTATTTCCTGCTTTTTATGAGAAGAGCGTCGGCTAAGGCCGGCGCTTTTTTATTGCCTCAAGCCTTAGGCTCCCGCAAAATTGTGTTAATTTTCAGCTCGAAGTCGTCTAGGATTCCCTAACCATCAAACCATATTTATGCCTGTCCGTTCATTTTTTTGGGCCATGCTGGCCGTCGCTACCCTTTTGACCACCTGCCAGAATAGCAATACGCCATCTGGATCTGCTGATTTCGCCAAAGAGCTTCAGCGCCAATTGATCGAGGCTGAAGAAGGAGCCGTGATCAACATCCCGGCTGGGACCTACGAATTTCAACGCCCTTTATCATTCAATGATGTTCCTGGCGTAACCATTAAAGGAGCTGGAAAAGGCCAAACTATCCTTTCCTTTAAGGGACAGCTTGAAGGCGGTGAAGGCTTGTTGGTAAAATCGGCGGATAAGCTTACGCTGGAAGGGTTTACCGTAGCGGATTCCAAGGGCGATGCGATTAAAGTTCAGGACTCAGACAAGGTGACCATGCGCGACTTGGAAACAACCTGGACAGCCGGTGCTTCCCCCGACAACGGAGGCTATGGCCTGTATCCGGTAAATTGCCAAAACGTATTGATTGAGCAGTGCGAAGCATCTTACGCTATGGATGCCGGCATTTATGTGGGGCAAACGACCGGTGCAGTGGTCCGCAATAATTATGTGCATCACAATGTTGCCGGACTCGATATTGAGAACACGATCGATGCCGTGGTATATTCCAATCGCGTGATTGAGAATACGGGGGGGCTTTTGATATTCGATATGCCAGACCTACCCCAGGCCAATGGCTCCGATATAGAAGTGTACGACAATGTGGTTGAAAATAACAACGGAGCCAATTTCTCCTCTCCTGGCATTGTGGTAAACCTGCTACCCCCAGGCACAGGTGTATTGATCATGGCACATCGAGATGTAGCGGTACACGATAACCTGATCACCGGGCATAATTCGGTTAGCGTAGCGCTTAATAGCTGGCAAATGACCGGAAGACCGTATCAATCAGAGCAATACGATCCCTTTTGCCACAATATTCAGGTCTATAATAATTCGATCGAATTGGGCACTGGCATGGCAGATACGACCACCCAATTTGGGCAGCTCTTTGCCCTACTAGGCCAAGGCAAGCCTCAGGGTATCCTCTACGACGGCATTGCCAATCCGGCTCATCTGGATGAAGCCGGGCAGCTTAGCGAAGCTCATCAGATCTGTATCAAGGACAATGGAGCTGACATCCCGTTCCTCAATTTGAACGCCCTACAAGCGATGGGTGAAGACGGATTAGATTTCGAACGCTTGTCCCAGGTTATATCACCAGACCTGACACCTTTCCAGTGTGAATCGTTGGAATAGCATCGTCAGTGGCAATTGTGCATATGAAAATTACGGGTACCCTCTTTCTCACGCTATTTAGTTTATTGACACTATGGCAGTGTGCCGCACCTTCCAGTGAAGTCCAATTTCAACTGGACGCGCCGCCCCACGATCGTCTAAGCGCTTATCAATTCTTTACAGGAACCCTTGCTGACTTGCAGGCGAACGTAAATGTATTGCCTTACGACTTGAACACGCCTTTATTTACTGATTATGCGCATAAGTCCCGATACGTCTGGATGCCGCCGGGGCAAAGTGCCCAGTATACGGAAGATGGGGTATTGGAATTCCCCAAAGGAACCGTATTGATCAAGCATTTCTACTACCTAAACGATGAACGACAAGTAGATAGTGACCGTCGGATTATCGAAACCCGGCTATTGGTCCACCAAACGAAAGGGTGGGAAGCCCATACCTATATCTGGGACGAGAAACAGGAGGATGCTCAACTGGAAATAGTTGGCGACATCACGCCGGTGAGTTGGGTCGACATCGAAGGCCAGCAGCGCGAGATCAATTACCTTATCCCAAATAAGAATCAGTGCAAAAGCTGCCATAGCTACGATGAACAAATCATGCCCATTGGCCCTAAAGCACGGAATCTCAACCGCGATCTTGTCTACAGCGATGGGCCTAAAAACCAGTTAGTGAAATGGACCGAGGTCGGATATCTCAGTGGGTATTTGGCAGAGAACGAATCTCCACGTACTGCGATCTGGAACAGCCCCAGCGAATCGCTACACCAAAGAGCTTTAGCTTATCTGGATAGCAATTGCGGGCACTGCCATAATCCGCATGGCCCAGGCGGCACTACTGGACTCAACTTAGTATATGATGCCCCTTTGGATCTCACCTTAGGGATTAACAAGCCGCCGGTAGCGGCCGGCCGCGCCTCTGGGGGACTTTCGTATAGCATCGTAAAAGGGCAGCCCGATCAGTCCATTCTAGCCTATCGCATGGCATCCGGTGAGACAGGGGTCATGATGCCGGAAATTGGGCGAACACTGGTACACGAAGAAGGCGTTGCCCTGATCCGTGAATGGATCGCTGCCATGAAATAGCACAAGCCTCCAAGTTTATCATAAAACAGGAGGCTTGCACCAATAACTTTCCGTCGATTTCTTCCTAGAACTCCATATCATCGCCGCCGCCACCGCGCTCCCGGCGATTGCGATTGCCACGACGCTTATCTTGGCGCAACGAATAGGTAAACCCTACGTAAGCGATCCGGCTTTCCCGTTGGAAAGTGGCATCGTCGATAATACCATTGTTCTCCGTGATGAAGCTCCAGCGACGGGCATTGAAGATATCCGTCACCCGGAAGGTAACTGTTCCTTTCCCTTTCAATACCGGCTTACGCAAGCCAAAATCGATCGAGTACATAGCGCGCATTTCCCCTTGTGGGCGAACACCTGGCGAGCGATAGAAGCCCGTCAGCTGAATACCCAGATCCTTTAGCACTGTCCAGCTCGATTGCAATCGACCACTAAACTGGTAGCCGTCGGCATTTAAGTCCGTTTCCAAATTGGAGCCATCCACTTCATTGCGGTAGCCGTTACCACTGATCACCAGTTGCCAAAACTTAGCAGGCCGCAACGTACCAATGATCTCCAGGCCGTAGTTGCGCCCGGAACTCAGGTTGGCGAAGCTACGCACGTTAACCCCCGTCTCAGGATCGGCCGTGCTGATGCGGGTAATGATATCATTGATTTCCCGGTAGTAAGCACCGATCGTGATTGAACCAAAGTTCTCCGTCCGCAGATACGTTAGCTCATAACTATTGATAAACTCCGGTAAAATATATGGATTGCCAGAGCGGGGGTTGAGTGGATCACTATAATCGATAAATGGATTCAAGCTACGGAAACGTGGCCGATTGATCCGGCGGCTATAACTAGCCTGCACACTATTGGTTTCGTCTAGTTTATAGGTCAAGTATGCACTGGGAAAGAGGCTGAGGTAGTTATTTTCAAACGTATTCTCAGTAGGGATCAACAAAGTTGACTCCGTATAAGTCTGCTCCAGGCGCAACCCCGCTTGCCATTCCCATTTCTCACCACCACCGGCAATGATACCATAGGCGGAGTACACATCCTCCTTATAGGCAAATCGGTTGCTCAAAGAATCCACCAATACCAGCTCTTCGATGTCTGTGTTAAAGTCAAATAGCTGATTGTCTATTTCTACATTTCGTAAAGATGCCCGCAGCCCTGTTTCCAAGCGCATGCTCTCTCCTAGCGGATGCGTATAATCTAACTGAGCGAGCCAGCGGTCGTTGTCATCCAATTGCGGGTTTTCCTGACGAAAAACAGCCAATGGATCGCCGCTTGGCAAGAACTGGTTCTCGAAGAAATCTTCTTGCTCAACGTCAGAGTCAACGGAGCGTTGTGCCGTAAAGCTCAAGCTTTGGCCATCTGTACGGAAGCGCTGGCGGTAGTCCAACATCAGCTCCCAAGCTTCGCCAACTTCTCCGCCGGTCTCTTCCCGCAGCGCTGTGAAGATCGTTTCATCACCTTCAGATAAGAACAGATTATTCCTGCTCGAACCATCTGTTCCTTCCTGATCAGCGTAGGATCCCGTGAAGGAGAGCGAACCCCGTTTGTTTAGAAAATACTCGACGCCACCCCGATACGTTAGACTCTGCCGATGACGGTCGCCGCGAATCGCCTGATCCAAATACCAAATCGTATCCGCTGTTTGGGTGGACCGGAAGCGGTCGCCGCGGAACCAACGCTGGTCATCATTATAGCTAATGCCTCCACGAACGTTGAACTTACCGACCCGATAGTTCAGGTCTACATTACCGTTATACTTATCATTGGTACCAATATTGATGGACGTCTGTACATTAAAGCCTTGCCGGTTCTGTTGCTTGGTGATAATATTGATGATGCCAGCCATGCCTTCCGGATTGTACTTAGCGGAAGGATTGGTGAGCACTTCAACTCGTTCAATACTGGCTGCAGATATTTGCTGTAGAAAGGCCTGGCGCCCCATACCTGTGAGTGCCGATGGTTTGCCGTTGATTAAGATACGCACATTCGAACTCCCTCTGAGGCTGATATTGCCGTCGAGATCAACTGTAATCGACGGAATATTTCGTAGTAGATCCTCTGCTGTTCCGCCACTGCTGGCTACATCCTGTTCTACGTTGAACACCCGTCGGTCGAGTCCAAACTGGACCGCCGAACGCTCTGCCGTCACCTCTACTTCATCTAAGGTACTGGCGCTGGTTTCCATAAAAACCCGGCCCAAGCGCTCCATACGCGAATCTTCCGACAGGGTGATCGATGGGCGGGAAAATGTCTCATAGCCCAAGTAGGTAACCGAAACATCATAAGCGCCATACTCCATATCCTTCAGCATGAACAGCCCTCTTTCGTCTGTAGTGGTTCCGGTAACTAATTCCTCGGTCCCTTCTTGATACACCAAGACATTGGCCAAAATAATGGGCTCTTCTGTATCGCTGTCCATGACTCGTCCGACCATACCGCCAGTTCCTGGCGCTAATTCCACGCGAGGGCCTTGGCCACCTCCCGGACGGCCGCCTCTACCTGGTGGTTGGGCAATCAAACTAAGACTAAAGAAAACGAAACAACAACAGTAGATGATTCTAGAAAACTGCATCGCAGTGCTTTTGAATGGTATAATGGGTGATAACGGGAACCAGTTTGACTGGTTCCAATAGCTTAGACCATTATAGAAGGCTGTTTTTTCCCGAAAGTTGGAATTTGTTTTGTTAATAAAATTCAAACGCCCTCTTCGATCGGCTTGCGATACAAAGAGGGCGTCCTCAATTTGGAGCACTCGGCTACCTTAACGTGATACTTCCACTTTCTTCTGTGGGTCAAACTTTTCCTTTGGCATAGTGCCGAAAATATAGTCCCAAAGCGGGCTAGACACGCCAAAAAGGATCTCATCCTTACTGTAATGGTGGCGCATATGGTTGATCCAAAGAGCCTTCATGAAATTATCGGGCATCTTAAAGATGTGAGTGGAATAATGCACCAACAAATACAACGCATACCCTACCAGGAAACCGGCCAGGAATGAAAAAGCATACTGGCTCAGGATCAATTCAAAGATCAGCAGCAAGATGGTAGCAACCAATGCTGACAACCAAGGTGGCATCGCCAAACGCTGCTTATCCTTTGGGTAATCGTGATGAATACCGTGTGCCTTGTAAGTGAATTCCTTGAAGCCTTCGCTAGCATCCTCTGGCGGATGATAGACCCAGCGGTGAACAACATACTCAATAAAAGTGAAGAACAGAATGCCGCCAAAAAACAAGCCGATAACTGTTGCAACACCCAATTGTGTCTTCTCGAAAGTGTAGTACAACAAGCCCGCAGCGTAAATAAAGAATACCACCACTGGGATGGCAACGTGCGTACGGGTCAGGTAGTTCAGCCACTTATTTTTAAATATGTCAGGCGAAATGTTATCGTTCGACTGGAACTGCTTTGCCTTTTTTGAAACAACGGGGCTCATGGCAAGTAACTGTTTTAGATTGAAAAAGGGGCGACCGTCAGTCGGTCTCCATAATATGTTCAATAATCGAATTAATCCATCAATAGTGTCTTGCGCAGGTAGCGGCCGTACTTACGGCGATACACACGATACACACGCTTCATATGGTGGTAAGAATAAGGATTCACTTCTTCCCCATGTAGGTTCAGGAATCCTTGCTGTTTCATCCACTCATCATTGTAGATTTTGCCCAGGTACCGGCTCCCGTGGTCGGGAAAGAGCACCACTACCACATCATCTGGACTCAGTTGGTGGCGCAGTTTGAACACAGCGTCCATAGCGGAACCACTGGAATAGCCCACCAGCAAGCCTTCCTTGCGGGCGAGTGCTCTTGCCTGAAGCGCACTATTGCGGTCGGTTACCTTAATGAAGTCGTCGATGATATCAAAATCTACATTACCAGGGATGATGGTTTTACCCAATCCTTCCACCTTGTAAGAATAGATCTCGTTTTTGTCGAAAACACCTGTTTCCCAGTACTTCTTCAAGACTGAACCATAGGCATCCACACCGATGATCTTGATGTCGGGGTTCATTTCCTTGAGGTATCGAGCTGTTCCCGAGAGCGTACCACCGGTACCGGCACAACACACATAGTGTGTAATGCGGCCTTCTGTTTGCTCCCAGATTTCCGGGCCAGTACTGTTGTAGTGTGCCAAAATGTTATTTTCATTCCAGTTTTGGCGCAAATAGTACGAATTCGGAATCTCTCGTTCGAATTGCTCGGCACGCGAATAATAAGAGCGTGGGTCATCCGGTTCAACATCAGCCGGGCAGATCACGACCTCAGCACCGAGGCTGCGTAGCAAGGCTAGTTTTTCTTGTCCGGCCTTGCTGGTTACCGTCAATACACAATGGTAACCTTTTAGGGCGCAGACCATAGCCAAACTATAACCCGTGTTGCCACTGGTGGCTTCTATCACCGTTCCACCAGGCTGCAATTTGCCATTCTTTATGGCTTGTTCCAACATATATCGTGCGACGCGATCCTTGGCCGATTGGCCCGGATTGAAGGCTTCTACTTTACCGTAGATCGTGCCGGGAATCATCCCTTCAGTAATACGGCTCAACTTAATCAATGGCGTATTGCCGATAGTCGCTACTACACTTTCGTGCTGCATATCCAGAGGATTTAATCAATACTCTTCAATAATTCTAGCAAATGCCTGTAGGCACTTACCTTAATGTATTGGTTTTAACTAGCAAGGGCCAGAAAACAGGCAAACTGAGAGGTCGTGTATAAATGCTCAGCCGAAAACGGGCAATGGTATGGGCTGATGGCACAGGAAAACGATTGAAAAAAATTGACCTCCCTGCTAGCGAAAGATACTGGAAAATGATCTTATCTTCCCTCATCAAAATTGGTAATTTTTGGCACCGTTTATCTCACCAAAAATAGGTATATAGATCAGCGCCAGTAATCCTTCCGCAGGGCAAAAGTACATAGCCCTGATCAAAAAGAAAAGCTATTTTTAATGGCTTAATAAATAGCACACTGATTATCAAACCATTACGTCACAGCTATAGCTTCTTGTACTTTCACCCATGAGTAACATCAAGACTACCCTGAAAACTCGGCTCATCCTCTACAATCAGGGGCATATATTGCTCTTGCAGCAAACCAAGCCGAATGGCGGTAATTATACCCTCGTCGGCGGTACCATCGAAAGCCAGGAGTTTGCGAGGGAAAGCTTGGTTCGGGAAAGCCTCGAAGAAGCGGGAATCAAACTACAGAAGAAGGATCTCGTGCTAGCACACGTCTTGCACAAGAAGTCGCCCAGTGAGCAGCGCATCACCTTGTATTTCAAAACCTCCCGCTGGGAAGGTAAACTGCGGGCTCGGGAGAAGGACAAATTTAAGGCGGCCAAATGGTTCGACCTGGACAAGCTTCCCGATAACCTGACCACCTCGGTACGCCACGTCTTAAAGTGCTACCGTCGTGGCATCTTCTTTTCAGAACTGGAAAAGTAAGCTGGACTTATGGCAAAACCGAAAGTTCTAGAGGGAGACGTGACGATTTCATCGTCACTGCGGTAGAGGGCAGAGAAATTGCCACCTGCTTCAAAGAATATAAGTTCCCAGATTGGCTCCCAATAAGGATATTGGAATTTAACGCTAATCCTTTTTATCGCTCTACCGACTTTTGCTGAAAGTCGAACTGAGTACTTCTCCCAACAACAAATCCCACAACCCGGATGGGTCGTGGGATTTGTGTTTCCTCAAAAAAAATAAGCAAGCAGAACGGAACTAATTATTCCGGCAACAGACTAGTGATGATAACTCACTAATTTGACGGCAGACGAGCGGCGGCGCTTAGTACGTCGACGGCTTGACTGATTGGTTTCCGCTTCTTGCTGATTATCATTCTTATTAGAATTACAGGCTGGCTTGTCTTCATTTGCCGGCTCTACCTGGCTAGCCTGATCAAGAGCTGCTGTCCAACCGATAGCAATAAAGTTGTCCACTTCCTGATCAAAATCAAGCACATCATAATAGGCTTGGCCAGTAGATTCGCAGATGCGGCGCTGATAATACATCACCTCTCCCGTTTCCGGGCTCACCTGGCTTTCGATCAGCGGATCGGCAGCAGCTACTTGTGCAGCTCTATCGGCTACTTCGGCCGGTGTATTTACGGCAGCAGCTGCTCGATTGGCATAGGCTCCAGGCACATTGCTTTGCACCTGAGCAGCCAGCGCTCCGGCAACAGACACCATTAAACTGAAGAGGAGAAGTCGTTTCATGATCACGTGTTTTAGATAGTACCGCCCGCCATAATTCCTCTGGGGTGTTCTTCCTTTCTACACGTACGACGGGCAAAATCGGGTTACCGCAAGGTACGAAACATTAGGCAGATCAAATGTTATCAAAAATTTAAGGATTTCTTAACACATGAACCTACGGTATAAAGATGTGAACGTCAAAAGGTGTAAGCATTCCTACTGTGAACGCTTACACCTTTACTCTTTTCGACGCTTACAATGTCGCTAGAATTTCAAGCCGACGCTTAGGCTAAGTACATTGTTGCCGCCCTCAACGCCGTCAAAGTAATCGGTAAGTCCTTTTTCGTACATCACCTCTGCGGTGAGGAACAACAAATCGATACCCACGCCAAATTGAGCACCCCAGGTGAGGCGGTTCAATTGATCGATATCAAAATCAAAGTTTTCAGCTTCCTTTACGCCCATGACGTAGGTCGGCACAATACCTCCTTTTGCATGCAGGCCGAAGATGCGCATTCCAATGTTCAGCGGAGCCTTCAGGCTTCGGATCGTTGTTTCTTCAGAAAAATTGACATCGCGGTTTTCTTCCAGGTTCTCCATCAAGCGGGCCGAATAGTTGTAGTAGGCCAAGCCTGGATTCAGGTACAAGAAGCCGTCGCCTACTCGAAAATCAAGGCCAGCATGCCAGCCGGCACGGGCTTCGGCCCGAAAATCTTGTAAGTTGGCGTCAACTGCAGAGACGTTTACCCCCACTCTGGGGTTCACTTGTACTTGTGCGTAAGTGGTGATGGTGCTTAGGAGGAGACATACGGCTAATAGCCCTTTGATGCTCGTTTTCATGATGGTCTTTTTTGTTACACGGATAGACTTCCTAATGCTTCAACCAGGTAGCTTCCGCTTATTAGTGAATTGTTCACTTTGTTGATGCCATCGTATAACGGTGTACCCCTATCACTTAAGTACAAAGAAAAAGTTAAAGTAAGTCAGCTCAGACCAACAGACGAATCAGTCCAACGGTCGAACGGTCTAATCTGAGTTGACTATTGGTCCGAGCTGACTGTTGGACTGTTGGACTGGTCCAACCGTTGCTCAACACCCACGCCCTGCTTCCAGGCCGATAATTCGGGTGACGTGCAGGTGATCGGTCGCGCCATCGCCTTCAGGGGTAGGGCCACCGAGTAGGAAACCTTCGACCTTAAAGAGCCCGCCGGCTACTTCGGGTACAGCGCATTTCCACTGAACCGGATAGTGCTCTCCTGACTCGCAATTGGTAAAACCGTTGGCGTCGTAGCTTCCGGTAAGGGTTAATAGGTCCCCTTTACAATTAATATCGCGCGTGAGGCTATGGATGGATTCAATAACCAGAGAAGCTGTTTGTCCCCCACCATCTTCTTTTGCGCGGCTTTCCATACGACCCGTCGCTGTTAGAAATGCATACTTCCCCGCTTCATCACCTACCAGATCCAGATAGGCCCTTTCGAGCTTTGGAAACTCAGCGGCCATAGCAACAGGGTAGCGCTCCATATCTTCGCAATTGACAAAATTGGCGGCATCGGCAAAGTAAGCGAACATGCCATGAACGATCGGCACGGTATCGGGCCAATTAGGCATTGCTGCTGCGCTGGCTGTTGCGGCCATACTGCTCGTAGTATCCGTGCTAACACTCGAGCTGGCATCTGTGCTAGCATCGGTTTCCTCCAATTGTTTCCATACCAATTCCCCCGCCTCAGCAGTCAAATACAATTGGTCGTTTTCGATTCTAATCGTTGGTTTGCCTTGCAAAACAGCCAATACCAACTGCTCTTGCTTTTGCACCGCAGGACATGCCATCTTGGTCGTAAAGATGGGTCCATGCTCTAAAGTGGCTGCGTTCAGGGTATAGTCGCCCCCCATTCGGTTACAGCCGGTGGTGCCCGCCATTTTCGCATCGGTCCATTGTGCTTGAGCAGGGCGCTCGGCAACCGTCACTTCATCCGCTCCGTCAGCGGTATAGGCAATCAATTCCCATTCTGGGCCTTCA
>SPJK01076831.1_pt1 | contig 21835 bp, 16 predicted proteins | sample 3741771 | NCBI WGS metagenome assembly SPJK01 (sample SAMN10925997, study PRJNA522277) | cold seep metagenome | isolation source: Elba SIP-enriched marine methane seep metagenome, extraction at timepoint T2 | place: Italy: coast of Elba, Mediterranean Sea
ATAGGAGTTATCACACTCCTCTCCTATTCCACTGCTTTATCCCAGGCAAATGCGATCCAACAGTTTTTTGACAAGTATCGCGATACGCCGGAAGCTTCTAATGTAAGAGTCGGTGGACTGCTCCTCGATCTGGCGATTAATTTTGCTGACACCGACGACGAAGCCGATTTCCTTCGCCGTGTATCACGGGTACGAGTAATGACCCTACCCGATGCCTCCGTTATCGATGGCAACGATGTGGTTTCTCTACGGCAAAGTATCCTGGCCGATGAGTTCGAAGAACTAATTAAAGTTCGAGAAGGAGGTGAAATTGTCAATATCTATCTAAGAGAAGATGGAGAGGTTATTACCGATCTGTTGATCTTGGTAGAGGACAATGAAGAACTAACCTGCGTGAGCCTGGAAGGCCGCCTACACTGGGATGATCTTGATGATCTAAACTTCGAAGGAACGGAAGGCTTGGATAATCTCCCACAAAATCGCGGGCCTCAACCCTAGCAGTTGACAGAACTTTAATAAACAGTAGGCAGTAGGCAGTAGGCAGTAGGCAGTACGATAAAAGACTGCTAACTGCCTACTGCAAGTTGCGCAGCAGCACACTGCCTACTGCTATTCTTCGTGACTCCTCCCTTTATTCTCGCCTTGTTCAAATGCCCGATCGAGCTGTTCTTGCAAACTCTCTTCTTCCTGACTGAATTCCTCGTCCAGCAAGCGTGACAAATCGGGCTGGCCGGCATCCACCCAAGCCGTAAACCAAGCACTACCGATGGCCAATACAGCTCGTCTCATACGAGCTTCCACCATCCCATTCATGGCATCATGGTAAGCCTGAGCATATTCCGTGCATTGTGTGCGGATCGTTCGGCCCAATCTTTCTTCAAAGCAATACTGTTGATCTCGGGGGAAGGTCAGACTCAAGTGTTTTTCGATAGCTAACACGCTATCCAATAATGCATGGCTATCCAATACGGCATCCCAGTAGTACTCTTTAGGGTCATCAATATACTCTGCCCGACCAACGAAAAAATCATAGCTCTTATCGGCAAAGAGTTCTGGTAGGCGGCTTTCCCAGAACGCATGGATACCTACCTGGTTTGTCATTTCTCCGTTGTAGTTCTCCGTGGTATGCAATGGTACATGTGCATCACCGATGTAGTGCCCCATCTCTGCGCAAAGACGCAAAATGGAATTGGCATCCATGTTTTCAAATGCAGTGGTCATTTGCCGCTGCATTTTTTCCAGATGATAAGGCACAATGCCATAGCCTGAGAAGTGATCGATTACTTTCACCCCTTGGCAATCGGCAACGGGTACCCCGAGCACCTCCTCAATATCCTCGCAGGATATGATCCATTCGTCTTCATAGTACTGCGGCAAGATGATGTCGTCCCAAAACTGCCGGTAGTTATCCAAAGAAATACTTAGTACCGGTAAGCCGGGATAAAGCGCAAAGCGGGCTAAATCTGGCGCTGTCCTGGATCGAATTAGTGTATCCACCTGAAAGTGCAGTGTATCACCCTGCTGGCGAAACACCTGAATCTCCCCAAACCGCAAGAGCGCCTCCGTCCAATCCCGGGGAACGTTATTAAAAGGATGCGTTCCCCAATGATCGATGTCGATATAGTGGCGAACCGCTTCGTGCTTGGTCGCATAGCGTCGCTTATCAGGATCAACGGCGTGGTCGGTTACGTACTCGATATGATAGCGGAAGAAGCGCATCATTTCAGGTGGAAGGGTAAAAACAGCCATACGATTGATCCGTCGATGACCAAAGAATCCCCATTCCTCAGACTGCGTACTACTCCCACTAGTGAGGACCGCTGTACCGAGTAAAAGCAAGACACCAACTAAGCCAAAAATGGTTCGCAACATGATCGTTCGATTTGGGGTGTTAAAGCTACCGGCAAATTACTGAAGCATTGGCTATATCCGTTATGATTATACGTTAAATAACAGGAAGCTGCGCCCGGTAGCTGGTTTAAAGCGCTAAACGAGTGAGTTCCAGGCCGCAACACGCTACATGCAACAGGCTTCACATCGCAGGCTACATGCTACACGCGATCGCACTAATTTGGAGCCTGTTGCGTGAAGCGTGAAGCGTGTAACCTATTACTAGACCTGATTCCACGCAATCCAGCCCTAAATACTTACAAAGGACTATGAAAAACCCTTGGCAAACCCGTTCTTCCGTCATCGCCTATGACAATCCCTGGCTACAACTCCAGCATAATGAAGTCATCAACCCCTCCGGCGGAGAAGGCATCTATGGAGTGGTTCATTTCAAAAACCTGGCCGTGGGTATTATCCCTATTGACGAACACGGGTACACCTACCTAGTGGGGCAATTCCGATATGCCTTGGAAGCCTACAGCTGGGAGATCCCTGAAGGTGGTTGCCCAATTGGGAGTGATCCACTAGAAACAGCCAAACGGGAGTTAAGTGAAGAAACTGGCCTAATTGCGAGCGATTGGAAACTCATACAAACAACGCACCTAAGTAATTCCGTAACGGACGAAATTGGGTTTATTTATACCGCAAAAGACCTTCAGCAAGGAAAAAGCCATCCAGAAGAAACGGAAGAATTAGCCGTCCGCTACCTGCCTTTAGCAGAAGCCATAAGCATGGCCATGAGTGGACAAATCACTGATTCGCTTTCGGTAATGGGTTTGCTGAGGCTGGCCTGTGATCCCAAATGGTCTATTCGTTAACTTCAAATAGGGTGCCAGCTCGTCCCGGCGGGACAGCACCAATATGACGGTAAGCCTTTTCGGTCGCTTCCCGGCCTCGTGGTGTGCGTTGAATGTAGCCTTCCATAATTAAGAAAGGTTCATGGACCTCCTCGATAGTACCCGACTCTTCGCCTACCGCCGTAGCAATAGTAGTGATACCTACCGGCCCGCCTTTAAACTTATGGATGATCGCATTGAGGATCTTGTTGTCCATTTGATCTAAGCCGCCTTCATCAACGTTTAGGGCTTCCAAACCATATTGGGCAATCTCTACCCCGATGGTTCCATCTCCTTTCACCTGAGCAAAATCGCGAATCCGACGCAAAAGCGCATTAGCAATTCGCGGAGTCCCTCTGCTACGGCGGGCAATTTCGTAAGCACCATCCCCGGTGATGGGTACCTTCAATATATCGGCAGAGCGGCCGATAATCTGACGCAGCACCTTGACATCGTAATAATCTAACAGGCAAGTAATCCCAAAACGCTCCCGCATCGGAGCTGTCAAAAGCCCCATTCGCGTGGTTGCCCCAACCAGGGTAAACGGACTTAAGGAAATCTGTACCGTACGAGCATTCGGGCCACTATCGATCATAATATCGATCCGGTAATCTTCCATCGCAGAGTACAGGTATTCTTCAACAACCGTATTCAATCGATGAATCTCGTCGATAAACAATACATCACCTTCCTCCAGGTTGGTCAACAGGCCGGCCAAATCACCGGGTTTCTCCAAGACGGGGCCGGAGGTCATCTTCAGGTGAGCCTCCATTTCATTGGCGATAATGTGGGAAAGGGTGGTCTTGCCCAGACCAGGAGGGCCGTGCAATAAGACATGATCAAGCGCCTCACCGCGCTGTCGGGCAGCTTGAATAAAAATGCGCAGGTTGTCAACGATTTTCTGCTGGCCACTAAAGTCATCAAGAGCCTTCGGCCGTAGCGCCCGTTCAACCTGTTGTTCCTCCCCACTCATCTCATCCTTTTCCGGATCCAAATTTGGATTGCGCATGCCCTTTGGTTTAGTCCTTGATCCTTCTGTAAACAAGCTCTCTTAAGACCGTCATTTCCAGTAGATTGGTAAGCAATAAATTCTTACTTTTGTCCCGGTTTTTCAGAAGCCGCTAATTCTCGGTTTTTGAGCCTTATGAAAACATTCTTACAGGAATCAACAAAATACAATTTCACAATGAGCGGAACAAAAGTAACCATTGCTAATGGAAAACTGAACGTACCCAACGATCCGGTGATCCCATTCATTGAGGGAGACGGCATCGGTCCTGATATCTGGGCAGCCTCGGAGCGTGTTTTTGACGCAGCCGTAGAAAAAGCCTACGGTGGGGAGCGTCAGATTCACTGGAAAGAAGTCTTGGCCGGCGAGAAAGCCTTCAATGCCACCGGTGAATGGTTGCCTCAGGAAACACTGGACACTATTGGCGATTACCTGGTAGCTATTAAAGGCCCTCTGACCACGCCTGTAGGTGGTGGTATCCGCTCATTGAATGTAGCGCTTCGTCAGAAGCTGGACCTCTTCGCTTGTGTACGCCCTGTACAATATTTCGCAGGCGTGCCTTCTCCTGTACGTCATCCTGAATATGTAGACATGATCATCTTCCGCGAAAACACGGAAGACATCTACGCGGGTATCGAGTTCCAGGAAGGTTCTGAAGAAGTAGAGAAGTTTAAGAGCATGTTGCAGGAAGCTTTCCCTGCTCAGTACGGAAAGATCCGCTTCCCGAATACGGCAGGCATCGGCATTAAGCCTACTTCTGCTGAAGGTACGGGCCGCATCGTTAAGGCAGCTATCCAATATGCCATCGACAACGATAAGAGCTCCGTTACCCTGGTACACAAGGGCAACATCATGAAATTTACCGAGGGAGCCTTCCGTGATTGGGGCTATGAGGTGGCAGCCAAGCAGTTTGGCGGCGAACCACTAGACGGCGGTCCTTGGCACGTGATCAAAGTAGACGGCAAGGAGATCATCGTTAAAGATGTGATCGCTGATGCTTTCTTGCAGCAGATCCTCACTCGTCCGCGCGAGTACAGTGTGATCGCTACCATGAACTTGAATGGTGACTATGTTTCTGATGCATTGGCCGCACAGGTTGGTGGCATTGGTATCGCTCCTGGTGCTAACATCAACTACGACACGGGCATCGCGATCTTCGAAGCAACACACGGTACTGCACCTAAATACGCTGGTCAAGACAAAGTAAATCCTAGCTCTGTCATCCTATCAGGTGAAATGATGTTCCGCTACATGGGTTGGCCGGAAGCTGCCGATCTGATTGTAAAAGGCATCAATGGTGCGATCAGCAACAAACGCGTGACTTATGATTTCGAACGCTTGATGGACGGTGCTACTCTCCTGAAGTGCTCTGAATTCGGCGACGAGATCATTGCGAATATGTAATTGATTGGTACTGGGTATTAAGTACTTAGTACAAGGTAGATGGAAGCCCTTGGATCGTGCTGATCCAAGGGCTTTTTCTTTAGCCTACTTTATGGATGCCACGATAACCATCGCCCTCCCAAATGGAAGATCTCTGATCCCGATAGTTATCCTCGAACAAGGGAAGCGATAAACTAAAAAAGCCCGGCAGTCGTTGACCACCGGGCTTTCTATATTCATCAATGTATCAAGTACGCTGTACCGAGTACACCGTACCAAATACTATTTAATCACAATGCGCTCTGTTCGCGAGCCGGCTTCTGTGCTCAACTGCAAGAAGTAAATGCCGGCAGGCAGGTTACCCACCTCATATTCGAAGCGACCTTCTAACATATTATCGTACTCTCGCTGGAAGAGAATTCGGCCCGCAGGATCAAACATCCGAACAGTCGCTTGATCCGCCATTTCTGGCATATTCACCTCTAGTGTGAAACGCTCACGCGCAGGGTTTGGATAAATATTCATCGTGTAATTCACTGGAAGTGGATCATCCACGTCTACGATCGGAGAACCCGTGATATCGGGATTATTACCAATACTCAAGCGAACCACTGGTACGATATCGCGACCAAAGCCAACGGTACTAAACTCTGGCTCAGCAGCAGAACCCACCTCCAAGGCCGAGCTATAACGAGGCACCATCATTGAATCTGTGTAGAAGAAGGTAGCTAAGTAGTCATACTGCTCACTAGCCGCCATAAACAGGTCATCACCTTCTCCTTGAGATACATACTGCACCACAGCTATATAGTACATGTCATCTTCCAAGGCAAAAGAATTTCCGTCCAGATCAATAGGAATGGTAATGATATCATCATCTGCCTCCGTGCCATCAAAAGTATAACTGTTAAAGGCTACAGGCGACCCATATTCCGAAGGCTCTGCGACAAAATCGCTACCTGCAGGATCGGTATTGCCTGGCCAGCGATATAGGTAAGTCGTTACTGCTCCACTGCCGTTAACGGCTTCTTCAGCATTCGTTACCGCAAATGAGATGTAACGGGCATACATACCATCACCATTCGGTGTATAGAAGATGTTGCCGTAGTAGTAGCTATTGTCATCGGCTGGCGACACACTACGGGTGGAGCCTGTTTCTTTGGCAAATAAGGTATCGCCCACTACAAATTGGAAAGTGAGTGTGTCATTGTTCGTACGGGCATCGGTACTATCATGGCTAACAGAGTACACCCCGGTATAAGTACCCTGTACTTGTGCTTCCGCTGGCAATTCCGTTCCGAAGAACACATCTTGTGCCAGCGAGTCAGGAATGATGGTTCCATAGAAAACATCATCGTTGTATACCTCTTCCTGGGTATCGTCATTGGTGACGGTCAAATTCAGGTTCACATTATCAGCAGCCACGCCACCGTTGTTCTGGATATCTGCCAGGAAGCCCATGTTGGTCACCTGGCTGACCGGTGTCACCGCGTTGGGTGCGATCGCAAAGAAGTTTTCATTCGCCTGCATATCGTAAGCAGCCCGCTCCTTCACTACCACGTCGTCCAGCAACCAGAAGTAGAAGTCGGTCGCTAAGGTAAATTTAACACGGATGCTAGTTGCATCGCCAACAGTAGATACCGGAATTGGCACAGTAGCATTGTTCCGACGAATGGCATTAGGCCCTAGGGTAGGGTTCGCATCGATCGCAAGACTCCAGGTGGCGCCGCCATCATTACTGATCGCAAACGAACTCCGAACACCATTAAAGCCTGTCGCATCGGTAGTTGGTGCATTCGTCGGCGTATTCAGGTAAGCGATGGCCTGTGTAAACTGTAGCTCGAGTGCCCGATCGGCAGCTGTGATATCAATCTCCGGTGAGATCAATTCTGCCACATACTGTGGATACGGAGGAGAACCCGGACTGTAAGCTGTATTACCCAGTGATGACTGGTAAACGCCGTTAATGCCTACTACTCCATCGGTACGGGTATCAGACATGATGGTATTGCCAGATTGCAGCGCAGCACCAAAGGCGGCGATATCATAGCCATAGTTGCCATTAGGCGAGAATACCCAGAGGTCGCCGCAATCGTTGACTTTCTCGAAGTTCAACACTGTAGTTGGGCCAATATTAAGAGTCATTTCCATGCCACCATTGGCGAATGTGATCATGGGGTCATTGGCGCCTAGAACACCTGCCACCCCTGCTAAATTCGCGCCGTTAGGAACATATGTTGCCCAATCCACAATTCCATCTGCTGCTTGTTCGCTGAAGGACAAGCCGATACTCATTTCCGCTACATCCATACTGCTCTTAAGGGTATCGTTCTCAATTTCATAGAATGAATAAGCCGTCGCCTCAAAATCGACAAAACGATATTGCACCGCATATTCGTTCTCATTAAGAAAGCTGAACCTTATTTCGTCTCCTAAGGCAATAATATCAAAACCTTCAAGTGTTCCACTCGTCAGTTCATAGGCACCCAAATTGGCACCGAAATTATTGCCCCCACAGCTAATGGTATTCACTTCCCAGCCGTCGAGGCCTTGGCTAAAGTCGGCCAGGTAGATGGTATCCTGGGCCCACATACAAGTTGAAAGTAGGCCAAACCCTACTAGTAGTAACAGTTGCTTCATTGATGATGAATTTGATAAGAGATAGATTTAAGCGTTGTCCTGTGCGGACACAGCAATGCTCATAAGAATAAGCAAGAAATAAAAATGTCCGCTCAGTCGCCACTAAAGATAGTGCGTCCGGCGGACATAAGTTCTTATTTAACGAAAATGTCGATTAGGCAGAGAAGGAAGTACCGCAGCCACAGGTGTCTGAGGCATTCGGGTTATTAAAGGTAAAACCCCGGTTATTCAGGCCATCCAACCAGTCGATTTCGATACCCAGCAAGTAAATCGCGTGGGCTTTTTGCATGACTACTGGAATACCGTTGACCTCAAAGGTCTCGTCGTTATCCTTTTTCAGGTCAAAGCCTAGTACATAGGAGAAGCCAGAGCAACCACCTCCTTTCACGCCTACGCGCAAGCTGTGATCGGTTGGTACATTCTGCTCTTCCCGGATACGCTGTAGTTGACGCGCTGCGCCCTCCGTTAGCGTGATGGGTTGTATCGTTGTTTTTACCTCGCTCATAATTGCAATCAATTCCTTTTTACTCATGCCGGTGCTGGGTATCAATAATAGCAGCACGGCCATTCTTCCTACAAAATTACTAAACTCTGAACGCTCGGAACAATGCTTTGGTTGGAATCTTTTGTCAGAAAGATAGAATTTCAGGCTAGAAGCTTAAATTTGCGAGCCTTATCCTTTTAGGGATTAGGGATTGGGGATTAGGTATTAGTGGGTATAGCAAGGCATGAGGCCTTTCTTTTGCTTCCTTCTAAAACCTAATCCCTAAAGCCTAAATCCCAACTTCAACGCATTGAACACATGGGCCTAGCCATCTTAGAAATCATCAAGATCATTTTCCCAGCCATCATCGTGGCTATTGTGACGTATTTCGTTTTGCGAGAGATGTTGCGCAAGCAGCTCCAAATGCAACACCAGAAGCTCCAGCAGGACCGCCAGAGCAGCTCGCTGCCGCTTCGGTACACCGCCTATGAGCGCCTGTCCCTCTTTTGCGAGCGGATCACCTTGCCCGCTTTGCTGATGCGCGTTCGTTCAGAGGAAATGAATGCCACTTCGCTTAAAATTGGGCTCATGATGGCTGTACAGCAGGAATACGAGCACAATGTAACCCAACAGATCTATGTCTCCGATCAGCTGTGGCAGATCATTAAAGTGGCTCGTGAAGATGTGCTACAGTTCATCGATATTGTAGCCGACAAGGTCGACAAAAATGCGCCCGGCGGGGAGCTCGCCACTGCCTTATTGGGTATGTGGGAACAGCGGGAGTCCGACCCCTTACTCACCGTACAATCGGCCGTCCGCAAAGAAGCCGCCACCATTTTTTAGCCCGACAATAATTAACCTTCTCTGACAATGTTTGTGGGCCTCGTCAAGTCGCAGTCCATAAGCGTCCGCCTCAGTCGAAGAGCGTTGGTCAAGACTTTAGCAGGCTTTCCTTCACAAACATTGTCCGAGAATCAAAACTAAGTCATGTTTAGCCCAACCACCTACTCTGGCCGTCGCAAGCAACTAGTGCAGGCATTGACTGGCAAAGGCCTAGTCCTTTTACTCGGCAATAATGAAAGCCCGATGAACTACACAGACAATGTGTACCCCTATCGGCAAGACTCCAACTTTCTTTACTTCTCAGGGATCGACCACCCACATTTTGCAATGCTGATCGACCTGGACAGTGGTACGAGCACCCTCTATGGCGACGATCTCTCATTGGACTATATCGTCTGGATGGGCGCACAACCCTCGGTAGCGGATCGAGCCAGCGCAGCGGGCATTGAGCAAACGGCTCCGTATGCCCAATTGGCAGAAGATGTAACAGCAGCCTTGGGTAAAGATCGTACCGTTCACCACTTGCCACCTTATCGTTCCGAAAACCAGTGGGCAATCGGGCAATTACTGGGCCAAGCCTACCCGGCGGCTGGAACTGGCGCTTCGGAAGAACTAGTGCGCGCTGTAGTTAATTTGCGCAGCTACAAGAGCGACGAAGAGATCGCCGAAATGGAACGGGCCGTCAATATCACCGGGACGATGCATCGCACCGCCATGCGCTCCGCGAAGCCGGGCCAGAAAGAAGCGGCAGTCGCCGGCATTATTGAAGGCATCGCCATTGGTGCAGGCGGACGACTCTCCTACCCTTGCATCGCCACCATCAATGGACATATCCTGCACAACCACTACCACGGCAATGAAATGAAGGATGGGCAACTACTGCTCATCGACGCCGGCGCCGAAACCACGAGCCGCTATGCGGGTGACGTCACCCGCACCTTCCCTGTGGGCAAGCAGTTTACGAAACAGCAACAAGAAATTTACGAACTGGTACTGGACGCGGAAGAACAAGCTATCAAGGCCCTGAAACCCGGTACGTCCTATCGCGACATCCACCTATTATCCGCAAAGATTATTGCAACTGGCCTCAAAGAATTGGGCCTCATGAAAGGTGATCCGGAGGAAGCAGTGGCCGCTGGCGCACACGCGCTTTTCTTCCCACATGGGCTGGGCCATATGATCGGCTTGGATGTCCACGACATGGAAGACCTGGGTGAAGATCTGGTGGGCTACACCGATGCCATTAAGCGGTCTGATCAGTTTGGCTTACGATCCCTGCGTTTAGGACGTGAGCTCGAAGAAGGTTTTGTGCTGACCGTAGAGCCAGGCATCTATTTCATCCCTGCATTAATTGATCGTTGGCAAGCCGATCAGCAGCATACTGACTTCATCAATTACGACGCGCTACAAGCTTATCGCAACTTTGGTGGCATTCGTATCGAAGACAATGTGTTGGTCACCGGTGATGGCTACCGTATTCTCGGCAACCCTATCCCGAAGACAGTAGTGGATATCGAGGCCTTGCGGGCCGAAGCGCTCGCTTAGGCAGCTTATTGGCTAAACCGGCAGCCAGGCATTCATTTGTTCGATCATTTTCTGGCGAATCGGTTGTTCCTCAAACAACCATCGCCCCGCATCCACATGAATACCATTTGGTAAGATGAGTTGTGCGCAGGCCTTACCGGTCATTTCTTGATACTTCTTCACAAAGGACTCCGCTACGCGAAAAGGGACCATACGATCCTTCTTTCCGTGAATAACCAAGCATGCCGGAGCGTCTTCTGTCAAGTGATGCGCAGGGTCTGCCCGCTGGAATAACTCACCTGACTTAGGCCCGGCCAAGCGGCGGATTATAGGCGTATATGGCATCACCTGTAGGTCAAGTACAGCCCCGGTAGTGATGATTCCCAATAAGTTGTCGCGATCCCAATTCGCTCCGGGTAAAATGTCCGTCCGTAAGCCGGTAATGGCCGCCAGGTGGCCACCGGCCGACATACCAAGCAGGGCATAGGGCAAGGCTGGCATCCCTTCTTGATCGAGCCACTCCTTGGCTGCTCGTAGTGCGCTCAGAGTATCAGCCTCAATTTCCGAAAAGGAGTTCTTCGGCAGGCGTCGATAGCTTGGCATGATGACACCAAAGCCCTGATCAATCCATACTTGCGCCCCAGCGCGGAATTGCTCTGGCCGACCGAATTGCCAGCCACCGCCATGCCAATAGATGACTAGCCCACGAGGAATGCCTTCCGGTAATGCCATCATAACATATTGTCGCCAGTGGTTTCCGACGCTAATCCGCTGATACCGAGGGATGTTAATCTTCACACGCCAGACTTGCCACCAAAAGCCGGGGAAGTGACGGGTTTCACGAAGTAGCATCCGTAGTAAGCGCCACAGTCGATTCCGACCACGGGCCCGCTTGCGGTGAACCCCAGAATGATTATCTTGCTCCATGCGTCTCTGTATTCTAGTCATCCTTCTAATTGCACACTACAGCTCAATACTCGTGGCCCAAGATACGGCACGGGAATGGCTCGACCGAGGCATCAGCTTATTCGATGCAGAAAATTACCAGGAGGCCGAGAGTTCTTTTCAAGAAGCAAGGTTCAACGCTCGACAGTCCGGCGATTTCCATTGCGAAGCACATGCGTTAGTCATGCTGGGAGAGTGTGCCTTCTTACGCCAAGATTACACCAAAACACAAAATCTGACGCTCGATGCGAAATCGATCGTCGATACTCACCTGCGCTCCGACACCATCAGTTATTACTTTCTGATCTTGCAAAATCTGGGGGTGACAGCAAGTTACCTCGGCCGAATCGATCTGCAACGTGAGTACTACAACGAAGCTTTACAATTTGCCCGTGACCATCATCGCGACGACATGGCGATGCAAGCCGATGCTTATTTCAATCTTGCCGCAGCCTACTATCGGTCGTTTGCGTTGGACTCCGCCATGGTTTGGTTTGATTCCACCCGGGCCATTGCTGAACGAATCGATTACCAGTCATTGATTGCCACTACCCTACTTAATCAGGGGGTGATCCTTGCTGCCTGGAACGACTACGACCAAGCCATCCGCTTTCAGGAACGGGCGTTGAATCTGACCGAATACCCTACCGAACGTTTGCTCGGCTTGTCTAATCTGGCTGACTACTATCGGACGCTAGGGAATATGCAAACGGCCTACAGTTATATCGATCAGGCCCATGAGTTGTTGGTGGAGGAACAACTGGAGCGTCAACAGTATGGTTCGATGCTGCAACTCAATGCCTGCCAGGTCTACTATGAGTCGGGTGATACGGCTCGCTATTCCAATGAGCTACAAGCACTGCTGGACTGGCTGCCAGGTAACGACCCTGATTTCACTGCGGACTACCAAAAGGCTTACAATTACCTAGCGACCTTACAATTGCGCCGAGGGCAGCATGCAAATGCGGAAGCATCCTGCCGAGAAGCCTTAGCCGTGGGCGCGGACGCTTTCCCAGAAGTCACGCTAGGCAGCTATCGCTTGCTGGCAGTGGCCTTAGCTCGGCAAAATCGCTTCGAGGAAGGAGTACGATACTTGCAACGAAGCATAGAGATTGTAGCGCCAAGCTTTAGCAATCTGCACTTTTCGAACAATCCGCTTCCCGATCAGATCACCAATATGGAGTTGGCCCTCGATCTACTCGCTATCAAACTGGAGATCCTGACTAGCTGGGCCAGGCACTCCCAGCGCGATGAACACTATGAAGCTGCCTTAGCAACTTATGAGCTGATTGAGCAATTAATGCGTGCTACTCGCAGGCAACTGCGCAGTCGAGTCTCTCGCATTGCTCTTGGCAAGCAAGTTCGCCCGGTCAGCTACTGGGCTACGGTACTCTTTCACCAACTCTATGAAAGGGATGGCTCCGATATTTGGCTCAAGCGCGCCTTTCAGAACATGGAACAAACCCGATCGCTATTACTGACGGAGAAATTGATGAATCGTCGGGCGATCACCCAACTAATCCCACAAGAACTACAAGATCAAGAGCGCGCATTGGCTAGCCGATCCGACTATTTGCGCCTTTTACTTAGTCGCACTCCAGAAACAGAAGAGAATGCTGCGATACGTAGCCAATGGCAAGAGGAACTCTTCATCGTGGAACAATCCTGGGATGCCTTTCTCGACGAATTAGAAACTACTTACCCAGCCTATCACGCTCTCAAATTTGACTTACCCCAAGTTGACTTGGAGTCATTACCAGCTGCCATCTTACATCCCAGTGAGGTACTGCTCAGCTTTGTGGAAGGTGATAGCACTATTTACGTAATTGCTATTAGCGCGGAAGGGCATGAATTTAAGCGCCTGGAAATCCTTTCTCCTCTTTCAGAGCTCGTCCCATCCCTGCAAGAGGCCTTGCTCAATAGATCAGTTGCGTACTACGCTACGGCCTCTGCCATTTATCAAAGCCTATTTGCGCCATTGCAAGATTTTATCGAAGGGCGAGATCTTGTGCTAATGCCGGATGGTCTACTTTGGTATTTGCCTTATGCCGCTTTACCAATCGATCAAGAATTACCGGAACGTCCACAAAACATGCGCTTCCTGGTGCAGTCTTCCAGCATCCGTTTGCTATTCTCGGCGCATAGCCAGTTGGCGACCACCGCTAAGCAAGAAGATCGTGCATTCGGGCATTTAATTTTCGGGCTGGCTCCTTTGAATACAGAAGAACTGACCACGAGTGGTGGTGTGCTACCTCCTCTGCCTGGATCAGCGGAAGAGCTCGATCGGATCAGCGCGATGCATTCAGCAAAAACCAATTACTTTCTCCGCGGCAGGAAAGCCAATAAGGAAGCATTTATCCGTATAGCCCCGCATGCCGCCATTTTGCATATCGCCACACATGCAATCCTGGACGACCGAGATCCCAACCTCTCACGCCTGTACTTCCATCCCACTGCTAACGCCCCGGCAGATAGCGCGGCCTTGTATGCCTACGAATTATTTCAGATGAATTTTCAGGCCGACCTGGCGGTGCTAAGTGCCTGCCGCTCAGGTAGTGGAAAATTGGAACATGGCGAGGGGCTTGCCGGTTTATCACGGGCATTTGCCCTGGCCGGCTGTCCGAATCTAATGGTGAGTCAATGGCCGGTAAATGATGAAATGGGGCCCGTCTTGATGAATGAGTTCTATCGAGAGTTAGCGGCAGGTGTTGGCAAAGCGACGGCTCTTAGCCGCTCACAGCGGAAGTATCTTTCGAGTGCAAATCCATTGGCTTTGCACCCGTACTACTGGGCGCCTTTTGTAGCAATTGGCGACAATGCTCCCCTGCCTTTACTGGCCAGCTTTGACGGGCCGCTAGGCGAAGCTCGTCGACCATTCAAGTGGTGGGGTGTCGGGGCAATCATCGTAATTATTGCCGCGTTCTTATTGTGGCTTATTCAGCGGCGGCGAAGTGTGCTTGCCAAAGTTGTTCAGCGTCGGAATGACAGATAGATGCCGACTTGCGAATGCGGTTCAATAGTCCCTCCGCTTCTTCCATTCGATCTTCATGAAACAAGGCCCAGGCCAGAAACCATTCTGCATAGTCGCGGAAATTACGCTCTAGTTGGGAGTCGGCAGCACAATCACCCAAGGCCTCAATCGCCTGAGAAGAATTTAATTGTAACAATGAGTGCGCCAAGTAGAAGTTCGCTACACGATCCTCGGGTTGCTGCTGCAGGTAAGCTTCAAATCGGGCAGTCGCCAACGCAAATTCCTCATCACTATACGCTTGTGCCGCCTCACTACGCAGCTTGCTATTGTCAATAACTTCGCTACGTTCAACTGCCAGTGGCACCGTGCTCAATGTTTCGGTAGGTGACCACATGAAGGCGTAGTCTGTCGATGGTTGTGTATCGATCCCTAGCCAATTCCAAGCGAGAATAAGCACGGCAACCGAAGCGGCAATAGTCATCATCCGGCGAATAGGTAGGCGTTTAGCCGGCTTGAATCGGCGGCCAATTTTTCCGTCTAGGCGCTGGGAAATTTGATCAAGATCTTCTGATGACTTGACTTTTCGCAGTCCGCGCAAGGCAAGTCGATCGAATTCACCCATTTCTTCGCCGCTAGGGGCTGGGCTATTTTCCTTGAGGGCCTTAAGGAGTTCTTTTCGTTTCATGTGGATTAATCTTCTCAATTCTTCCGTCCTGGGATAAGTACTATCTAACACCAAATCGAATGCGTAAATTGCGGCGTCCGTTTTGGATAGCTGTTCTCACTTCCGCAACTTCCCAACCCAACTCTTCAGCAATTGCTTTGTAGCTTTTGCCATTGAGGTAGAATTCGGTGAGGCACTGCTGCTGGCGGCTATCCAATCCCTCGACTGCTTGCAGTAAGGATTCGATCCGGTCTTCTTTCTCTAGATAAAGAGTATTTTCCGTTCCATTTTGCACAAACTGCTCATTAGTATTTTGTGTCCACTCCTCTATTAGCTCGTTTAATCGCTGATTCTTCCGGAGTTTTTTGTAGCAATAATTACGGGTGATGATAAAGAGCCAATCCTTAAATTTCTCAATCTTAGGTTTCTTCTGTAATTCCTTCGTTACTAGCTCAAACACCTCCATGGCAGCATCCTCAGCATCCCAATCATTAGCAATATAATACCGACATGCGCCGTAGATATGCATGGTATATCTACGGTACAGGACGTCCAGAGCCCGCCCATCATCGTGACGGATAAAACGATCGAGCAATTGATCGTCGCTTGAATCGGAACTGATTTTGCTAAGCTTTAAGAACATATATCTCCTGCAATTCAGTGCTAGCCGGGGTCCCTGCGGTAGAAGACGAAGCCATTTTTGCGGCTTAGTTCTACCAGATTGGGCACCTCCACCAGCTCATTGGTGCGGTGTACTTTGGTCGCTATGTAAAGGGGTTTATCGATATCACCGTAAAGCAGCCAATCGTATTGGTGGCTTTCCGGATTTATCACCGGCGGTTTACGACTATAAAATAGGTGGGCATAGGATTTATAACCGGTTGTCAGCACGTATACATCCTCGCCTCGTAAAGATGCAAAAAATTCTACGGCCGCTCTCTGCGAGTAATGCTCTATGCGTCGGATGTCGAAATAGAGGGTTGTGCTGACAAAAACAGCCATCCCAACAAACAACATGGTGATCGCTGGTCGAAATTGTAACCGCCGCCACCAGTGCATAGTCAACCAAAGGACGAAGATCAAAATTAGACCTGGCAACATTTCCCAGCCGGTCCAATAGACATCTGCTTCCAGGTTTCCAAGCGCGAATGGATCTTTAGCGAATAGCGGTTTTAGGAAGTCGATCTGCCGCCCTAGCCAGGGCAGCGCCGCCGTTGCCAAAACAAAGAGTCCACCAATGAACCAATACACACCTGTGACCCACTTTTCAGGTGACTTCTGTTTTTCCCACCATTCTTGCCAACTAAGAGCCGCTAAGAAACTCAACGGAAAATAGCAAAGTGAAGAGTAGTGGACAATTTTTGACTGCACGATGGTAAATAAGATCAGCACCACCCAAAATAGATAGGTCATCCAACGGCGGAAGTCATCCAAACGGCCATCTTCCATTGTCATCTTCTTGCCTCGGATCAGGCTGCGTAGTGCGGGGATCGAAGCCGGAAAACATCCAATGAGCAACACCACAAAATGGTAACCCGGGAAGCCTTTGTGCCCGGCATCAGGGGTGGAGAACAGTCGCCATTGATAGCGAATGAATTCTTGCACAAAGGTGGCGTCATTCTTCAAAATATCCAGGCCAAACCAAATTAGTGGCGCTGCGGCGGCGGCCAATGAATACAAGAGAAACTGTGGTATACTGACATAGAGTTGGAAGCGCCGATATACCCAATAACACCCCAAGGTCAACGCCACCAGTAGATAAGCGACCGGCCCTTTCGTGAGAATACCTAAACCCAGTAGCCAACCACCCAACAACAGGTATCGCCAGGAGCTATATCGCAAGCGCCCTTCATCTCGTCCTTCCTTCTTCCAATAAAACTGTATGAAGCCATATAGGCCAAGGAAAATGAAGAGGTTGAACCAGGGGTCGATAATGCCTGACTTGAAATACAAAAAAGGCAACATGGCGCCGAAGTAGCTTCCTGCCCATAGCCAGCCAAAACGGGCATCGCGCAGGTTTTTACCAATTTTGTATAGGACCATCAGCGTAAGGATCCCACAAACCGCATTCGGCAAGCGTGCACCGTACTCCCCTACTCCGCAAAGCTGCATCGCTAGTGCCTGGAACCATAAAAACAAGGGCGGTTTCTGGTAGAATGGTTGGTAGTTAATCTGTACCTGCAACCAATTATCGGTCACTAGCATTTCCCGGGCAGCCTCGGCAAAGTTGATCTCGTCCCAGTCAAACAAATGGACATTCCCTAATCCCGGCAGAAAGAACAGGGCCGCAAGCAAAGCGATGGACAGTAAGGGGAAGCGAGCCGCCCAATCCAACATGCTATTCCTCGGATTCTCTTTCATAAGATGAGGGATATATTACAGTTTATGGCAGCCCTACGTCTGGTCCCATTTACGAAGCTGATTAAGGCTTGCGCTAAGGTCTTTAGGCAGATCAGCTTCCCAGGTCATCGATTCACCAGTATGTGGATGATCAATTGTCAATCGGGCCGCGTGTAATGCCGTACGGCTCAGCAGGGGCCGTTCTACTCGATCTGCTGAAGGGCGATATTTTTTCTTCTTGAAAGACGACAGGTAAAATTCTGTTCGCTGCCCATAGAAGGGGTCAGCCACCAGTGGGTGCCCAAAAGCCTGGAAGTGGACCCTGATCTGATGGGTTCGGCCTGTATGCAACTGTGCCTCCACCCAAGAACAGCTACGAAACCACTCCAGCACACGAAAGCTGGTCTTGGCTTCCTTCCCTTTATTTGATACCACTACTCGGCCTACTTTTCCTGGATGAGCCGCTAAGGGATAGGTCAATTCGCCTTCTTCCATAGTTAACTTCCCCTCCACCAAGGCGAAGTAGGCCTTCGAAGGTCGTCCATCGGCGAACTGCCCATTTAGGTGGCGGTGGGCTTCTTCATTACGAGCGAAAACCATCAAACCACTGGTATCGCGATCTAGTCGGTGCACGGGCCAAACTTGCCCCAATTCACGACTGAGCCATTTTCCGACATGTGGTAATTCCGGGTCATATCGATCGGGCACACTAAGCAATCCGGATGGTTTGTTAACCACCACCATTGCATCGTCGGCAAAGATGATACTTGGCTTAGCTGTTTTCATGCCGTTCATTTTCCAAATTAAATAGGCTTGTTACCTCACGAAAGTGTCGGCGCCCAAGCGCATAGTATTGCCAAACGATACTGCCTTCATACACGCCCTCTCGCATTGTATCAGGTCCAATTGCTGCTTCATCAATCAATTGATCATAATGTCGGCGGCGTTTTCGCCAATAAGCCATCCGTGGGAAAAACTGCCAATGTGCGCGGATGATCGCCCAAATGTGATCCCACTTGCCCTGAAACAAGAATAACACGCCAGCTAAAGCATCCATAAGGAGGCGCAGCGGAAACCACCAAAGGAGCTTGCCTGCCGGCTCATTCTTGAAGCTAGTGATCAAGGTATTGCGAAAATTGAGAAAGGTCTTGCGAACAGTTTGGTATTGAAGCGTTCCGCCGCCAACGTGGTACACCACCGAATCCGGCAAACACCAAATACTATATCCGGCCCGCTTTAGCCGCCAGCAAAGGTCAATTTCCTCCGCGTGGGCGAAGTAGTCGGCATCAAAACCCTCCAACTGATGGAAAAGGTCAGCCCGAATGACTAAGGCTGCTCCTGTAGCCCAAAAGATATTGGCCGGAGCATTGTATTGTCCCTTGTCCTGTTCAGTCGTGCTAAAAATACGGCCTCGACAGAAAGGATACCCCAGGCTATCCAGCCAGCCCCCGGCAGCACCAGCATATTCGAATCGCTCCTTTTCCGCAAAGGATAAGATCTTTGGCTGACAAGCAGCGACTTTCGGGTTGCCTTCTAAAAAGGCGATACAGGGTTCCAACCAGCCATCAGTGACTTCGACATCGGAATTGAGCAGCACATAATAGTCGGCATCTACTACTCGGAGGGCTTCATTATACCCACCGGCAAAACCTAAGTTTTCTTCAAGACGAATGATATCTACTTGAGGGAATTCCACTTCCAGCACAGCCAGTGAATGATCTGTTGATCCATTATCTGCCACTACGACACTTTGTCCCGCAGACAGCCCCCCTAATACGCTAGGCAGGAATTTCCGCAAGTAGTCGACGCCATTATAATTAAGAATCACAATAGCCGTTTGCGTCGTCGCCTCTGGCAATTGCCACTCTTTTTCGGCAGCTAAGAGGCAGGCTTCTGCGGCCGTTTTATCCTTGACCAACCGATCTTTCAGGCCATCCAGGTCAGAAAAGGTTTGATCTTCTCGGATATAATCAACAAACTCAACTTTTAGCGTGTCGCCGTAAATAGACTGGTTGAAGTCGAAGATATTCACCTCTATCGTTCGCTCATCATGTTCTTTAATAGTAGGACGAGGTCCGATATACAGCATTCCACCAAAGCATACCTCCTGGTGATATACTCTAACGGCATAAATCCCATCTGGCGGGACAAGTTTGTGCTGTTCACTGAGTTGCAGATTTGCCGTAGGAAATCCGATGGATTGCCCAATTTGCTGCCCTCTTACTACCTTGCCGGTAAGGACGAAGTCATGGCCTAAAAGGCGAGCTGCATCCCGCACTTTTCCCTCGTCCAGGGCCCGGCGGATCTTGGTCGAGCTTACCGCAATATCATCTACTTCCTGCGGAGCGATCTCTACTACCTCAAACCCTGCTTTTTCGCTATGCCATTTCAAGTAGTCGATATCACCTTGCCGATTAAGGCCAAAGCGATGATCATAACCAATAACCACATAGTGAGGATGAAAGCGATCGACCAAAAAGCGCTGTATATATTCATCGGCGCTTTGCTGTGAAAACTCCACAGTAAAGGGTACCACCACCACATTATCCACCCCATAGCGTTCGAAGAAAGCGATCTTCTCCTCAATAGTTGTTAGCAAGCGTAAACTTTTATCCCTTGGATAAATCACTTGCCGTGGATGCGGATGGAAGGTAATAACGACGCTCTCTCCATCACTTCGTCTGGCTAGTCGATTGATTCGTGCCAGCAGCTGTTGATGTCCACGGTGGACGCCATCGAAAGAACCGATGGTAACTACGGCTCCTCGAAAGGATGGTAAATTATCGAGCTGATGAAATACTCTCATAGCGCTGCAAATGTAAATGATTTTTCCGGTAGTTATTCGGGCCTCTTCAGGTAGCAAATAGTGTGGGAATATCCTTTCATTCTCGAACAACTTAAAACCATAAACTAGTTCTGAGGTCAGCAACTAAGTGCAGCAGTATTTGTTATTTAGAATGAATCTAGGCTAAACCCTTTTTCTTAGCTAACTTTGCCGGATGAATATCGACACCAGCACAATCGTAAAGGCGCTCGCTAAAGTCACTGACCCTAATACTGGTCAAGACCTTATCACTGCCAATATGGTTCGCGATCTCAAAATTGAAGGCCAGGACGTAAACTTCACCTTGGAGCTTCCCTCCTTGAGCAATGAATACAAAACGCAGTTAACCTTTGCTTGCACAGAAGCTGTTATGGCTATCTACCCTGATGCTAATGTGAACGTTCACATGATGTCGCAGACGCCGCAAGCAAAACAAGGGCCTCCGCAGGTCTTGCCTCATGTCAAAAACATCATCGCTGTGGCCAGCGGCAAAGGCGGTGTAGGGAAATCGACGATCGCTACTAATCTGGCCCTTGGATTAAAGGCGCTAGGTGCAAAAGTCGGCTTGTTAGATGCCGACCTATATGGCCCTTCCATTCCTACTATGCTGGGCTTAAAAGGCCAACGTCCCAAGGTGCAGAATGTTTACGGTCAACCGAAGATCACGCCACTGGAAGCTCACGGTATCGTGACTATGTCGATTGGCTTCATTATTGAACCAGAACAGGCCGTCGTACTCCGGGGCCCTCGCCTTAGCGGTGTCATTAAGCAATTCTTCAATGATACCATCTGGCCGCCACTGGATTATCTGATCGTCGATCTACCTCCGGGAACCGGCGATATTCAACTCACCCTGGTGCAAACCGTTCCCGTGACGGGTGCCGTCCTGGTTACAACGCCACAAGAAGTAGCCCTGGCAGATGCTGTCAAGGCAATGAATATGTTTTTGTTGCCTAATGTGAATATTCCAATTTTAGGTGTGGTCGAGAATATGTCTTGGTTTACCCCAGCTGAATTGCCGGAAAACAAGTATTACATCTTCGGGCAGGGCGGTGGTAAAGAGTTGGCCAAAGCAAGCCAATCTGTACTACTGGGACAAATTCCACTTGTACAAGGAATTCGAGAGGCCGGAGATGAAGGTACACCAGCTGTGGTACACCCTAAGGCACTCACAAAAGAGGCATTCATGGAGGTGGCAAAGAATACGGCCCGACAAATCGCTGTACGCAACGAAATGATGGCACCTTCGCAAACTGTTAAGATCACTACTCAATAGCCCTTAAGGTTGGTAAGGGGGTTAAACGTAAATATCAGGATAATGGAAAAGCAAGAATTAATCGCTCGAGTTGATGCTGCGTTGGATGATATTCGCCCTCACCTTGCCGCTGATGGTGGGAATGTAGAGGTAGTCGATGTCACCGATGATCAGATCGTCAAAGTGAAATGGATTGGCAATTGCCAAAACTGCTCAATGTCCTACAT
>SPJK01048795.1_pt1 | contig 21834 bp, 17 predicted proteins | sample 3741771 | NCBI WGS metagenome assembly SPJK01 (sample SAMN10925997, study PRJNA522277) | cold seep metagenome | isolation source: Elba SIP-enriched marine methane seep metagenome, extraction at timepoint T2 | place: Italy: coast of Elba, Mediterranean Sea
AGGAGCGCCAACCTGTGGACGACGGACCACGTCTCCTGTTCTATGAACTAACTCCGAAGCAAGTTCACTCGATTCAATCTGAGATCGAATATCCGCTTCTTGCTCTGGCGTGAGAACTCCATCTAAATAGGCAAGCAAAGTTCTTAAAGTGAGCCGCATAGGTATCTCGCGAGTGAGGTAGGAAATTCTAGAGAAAGCAACTGAAAGCTCCCTACTTTGTTAGTGACAAACGGGAGATCGGTTCGTGCAAGAAAATGAAATTATGTCAAGAAAAATCGATCGTCACGATTTTAGGACGTCAACAAATTGGCACTACATTTTCACCAATCCGAACGACCCCAATCGGCCAAAACAAGCTTGAATTTTTTTTCTTCCCTGCTCACAACAACTTACGACCAATAGAGCGCCAAATCGTTTTACCAATCTGGCTGCAACGGTAAAATGCTAGCAAGTCGAGGAATCTTCCTCGTTTGAACAAAGCCCAGTTCGCGGTCAAATACCCATGCCACTCCAGCAAATCCAGCTTCATCGTCAGCGCAAACAGCTTGCGTGTGCTTCGCGCGAAGCGGAAGGCTATTTGGAACTAGGCATGTATCCTCAAGCTCTCAATGCGTTGCAACGACGCGGGAAACTAGTCCACGCAAACGCTCACGCATGCTATTTGCTTGGTGAAACTCTTCGAGAGATGTCTCGCTACCGAGAGGCTGTGATTCCTCTTGTAAGAAGCGTATCACTACAGCCAACTGACGTTGATAGCTGGCTAGCTCTTGGATGGTGCTACAAACGTACCGGAGAAATTCATCGCGCCATCGAGGCTCTCGAAGCTGGTGTTGCTAATTCACCTGACTCTTCTGTCTTACGCTACAATTTGGCTTGTTACTATAGCCTGGCTGGACGTCGTCTTGATTCACTTCGTCAATTAAAAAAGGCTTTTGATGTCGATCCTTCGCTTGCCTTACTTGTCGAAGAAGAAGAAGATTTTGGGCCCATGCGAAATGACATCGGTTTCCGCATGCTGATGCAAGCCTTCATTGCTTAGCTTTTGATTCTTACTGAGACAGCTACGAAAAAACGGAGCCATCGGCCTGGGCCAATGACTCCGTTCTCAAAAGGGGGATCGTGTAGCTTACCCTTTTAGGTAAGTGATATCTTTCGCTCTTAGTATTTGTACTCAACGCCAGTCTGAAGACCATGTAAGAAGAGCGAGCCGTTCGTATCGATATGGCTTGCAAGTTCTGCGTTGGTGTAATTCAAGTACTGCTCACCTGAGAGAGCAACACCCGAAAGAGCGATAATCCGGTAAGCAGCCGTCAAACGACAGTTGCAACTAATTTGATAACCGACTCCTGTACGAAGTTCACCAAGGAAGGCAACTTCCGTCTTACTTGCGTTCACGACGGCATCCGATCCATCGCTAACGTAACGAATTGTTCCGCCACCACCGCTGTAAACACGGTTGTAGACATCAGCTTGATTGCCGTAGATACCGAAGTTCGAGTCGGCAAAGAAGTTCCACTTGCAACCGACAAGCCAGTTCATGCTGCAACCGAGTTGGAAACCAATCAATTCATTGTCGACTTGTAAGTCATCAAAGAAAACATTGTCATCATCGTAAGGGAACCCAACATAGTCGGTAGGCTCACCCGCGTTTGGATCACCAGCACCATCAACGCCGGTGAAAGCAAATGCGGTTTCCATATTGTCATCAATCTTCATGTATCGAACACCGAGTAGACCGTTGATGAAGAAGCGTCTTGGTGGGCGTCGCGTTGCACATGGGTTACAGCCGGTTCCACAATTCGATGCACAGCCAGTGCTGCAGGAAGAACATCCTGAACCACAACCAGCTTCAACAGGACATCCAAATCGCCAAAAGTTCAGTTCTAGGTTTTGAACATCAAAAGATTGACGAACGCGAACGCCCAGTAGACGAACGTCGTTAGGGGCACCGTTTTCAATAGGAACTTGATAATCACCATACTCATTCAGCGGGCGGTAAGCATAAGTACCACCACCGGCACCGTCACGGTCGTATTCAAGGCCAGCATAGTTACGCATGCCGTAGATACGGTAGTTATTCGTTGAGCTAATCGTACCTGGGTTTGTGATGGCAAACATGGCATCACCTTCATCAAGTGCCCAGTAACCAATCTCCCAAGCAAAGGGTTGATAACATCCACAGTTGTCACGACCGAAAGTGCTGCCGAAACGAATTTCCGCACCGAACTCAGGATCAAAGTCAGCATCTGAGGTGAATAAGAATGCGTCGGAGCCACCGGCTGGATAGTAAGGGGTCGTGATAGCGGTTACGTCAGGCACTGCAACAGCGACAGGCGTTTTATCAACATCACCACGAGCCATATAAAGGCCATAGATTCCTGCAAACCACTGACGCTTCGGACGCGGCGGAGCACATCCAACATTGCAAACAGGAGCACATGAATCATAGCTTGTGCCGCAGTCGCCAGTTGCGCAACCTGACGGAGCAGCAACATAAGAGTCCCAGGGTGTAGTAGGTTGAGCTCCACCCTGGCATCCGCACTCGCTATTAACCGCTGCCGCGGAGTAATTGCTCATTGCAGGAGCATGAACATGCTGAGGTTGTGGTTCAAGCGCTGGTGCGATCGATTGCATCGGAGGAGTACCAGCAGGAATCATTTCAGCGGTTGGTGAAGGTGCTTCCATAGCAACTCGATATTGAGGAGCTGCCGTTGGTTGGTAACTGTTAGTAGCTGCTACTGCTTGGCCTGGTACACGCGGTTGGACGTATACCTGTGGAGCTTGTGTGTAAGCAACTTGAGGCTGAGCATAAACGGGTTGCTGTTGTACAACAGGCGTTTGAGCTTGAACTGGCACCTGAGTCTGAACGACGGGAGCCTGTGCCGTGGAAGCAGCATATTGCTGTTGATAGATAGGTGTCTGTTGCGATGGCTGGTAGGTAGCCTGTGTTCGGGGGGCATAACTCGGAGCAGATACGACTTGCGCATCCACTTCAGCCACTGTCATACTAGCCAAAGTGATGCTCAACACTCCCGCCAAATGACGCTTCGATAAAGCCAGTATGGTCATTACAAATCCCTCGTAATATGATTGAACCCAATGAAGGGCACGGCTCCGCCTATTCCCTCAGGCACCTAGTCCTTTAGGCTATGCAACAAGCTTTTTCCAAGCCATGCATGAAGCTACAAAAGGCAAGTCCCTTTCGAGATACATATCTTGCCCACGCCTATCAATCGGCATCTAAAGAGTTGAATTCGCGACAATAACCGTACAACCAGAACAGTTGTTACATGGTCTGAGTGAGTTTCCGGAACATCCGAACAAGAGACCGAATTCGCAAAGCTTTTCGTAATCGTCAAAGTTTAACATCGCTGAACTAGCACACCGCTAATTCGCTGAATTTCCGCCGCCGCTTCCAGAAGACTGATACCCGCTAGAACGCGCGGTATCGGCAGACCAGTTTCCTCGACAAGGGTTTCAACAGAAATCGGCTCGCGGGGAATCGCTTTCCAGAGAGTCTGTTCATCCGACGAACGATTGCGTGCTGGCATCTCGGTAACCTGGCCTGATGCGATTGGCTCAGAGATACCAAGCGGAAAGTTTTCAAGCTCTTCAAGAATGTCCTCGACGGAAACTACCAACTTAGCCCCTTCTTGAAGCAATCGACAGCAACCAAGAGACTGCGTACTATCCACGGGTCCCGGAACGGCAAAAGCTTCTCGACCTTGCTCCGCCGCATGACGAGCAGTTATCAATGCGCCCGATCTTTCAGCTGCCTCGATGACTACGACACCCAGGGATAGCCCACTGATAATACGATTCCTTTGCGGAAAAGAGCCACTCATCGGCGGCATGTTGGGCGGAGACTCAGCAAGCACTACTCCTTGTCTTGCAATTTCTTCTGCCAATGATCGATGTTCGGGTGGGTAAAGTTTCATCAAACCGCCACCCAATACCGCGATCGTCCTACCACCCGCCTCCAAAGCAGCGCGGTGGGCTGCTCCATCAATCCCACGTGCTAACCCACTGACAACCGTTACCCCCGCCCTTACCAAACCCCGTGACAAAGACTCAGCCTGGCGAATTCCGTAGCGTGTCGCCCGTCTTGTTCCCACGATAGCAATAGCACGTTGGTCTTGTTTCTTAAGCTCTCCCCGACAATAGAGAACCGAGGGAGGATCATAGATTTGTTTCGGACGATCGGGATATAGAGAACTGCTTATCAGCAACGGATGAATACCGTTCGTGGCCGCTTCGTCGATCATCTTGATCGCTTCATTCGGCGAGGGAGCCGACTGAATTGCCGTGACGATCTTTGGTCCAACACCCTTTACCGACAGAAGATCATGGGAGTTGTGCTGAAAGATATTGTCAGCATTTCCGAAGGCATCGAGCAGTCGCTTACGGATCAATGGCCCCACCCCTGGAACCGAGGAAAGCCTAACTTCGCTCAAAAGTTCTCGTGATACTTCACCTGTGGGCAACATAAGAAATCATCTCAATCGACATGGCCATAAAATACGTTATGGCGAATCTAACTAGATTGAATGACGATCGCTACGAGATCCATTTTAAAGATTCAAGATAGCGCTGAAACTTAGGGTGAATGCCCCAAGTACTTGATGAAGATTGCCCCAAAAAAATAACTAAATATTGGCACCCGACTTGTAGATGTAATAGACGAGCTGCGAGATATTCTTGGCCTGCATCTTTCGCATGATCTTTGATCTTCGCAACTCAACGGTACGAAGTCCAATACTAAGCATCTGAGCAATCTGCTTGTTCGCGCAACCAGACAGCATTTTTCGAAGAACCTCAAGTTCCGGGTTCGTTAGGGAACAGTAGTTCTGATAATGGGTAATCTGTTCACGAATGCCTACTCGTTTTTCAGAAACCGAGGTAATCAACCAGCCAATATCTTCCATTAATCGATCTTGCCTTGCTGGCAATTCAAAGAAAGTCTTCGCGCCACCTCGTATCAAACTAGAAACTGTTTTTAGGTTTAAGCTGGAACTTCCAACAACCAAAGTTGCTCGTGGACATAGCGTTTTATAACGCTGGAGTATTCCACTATTGATTATCACTTCGCTATCACCAACAAGGCAAACAAACTCAGAAGTGCGTGCGTCACTAAGACTATTTGCATCCGTAGGATTGAAGTGCGACTGTCGAACATTACAGCCCATGCTGCGTAACAGACTCAACAGGCCGTCGACTGAGGTATGGTCAAGAGAGATAACGTCAACCAGCAGAGGTGTCTGATTATGATCGATACCACTATCTTCTTCAGTGTTATTGATGCTGTGGGATGGATGATGCAAGACCGAAGTATTATCAACCGATTTATTCAATTCAGATGAGTTCATGGAATGTGCGTATAATCTTCTTACCAAGCAACAACAAATGCTAAGGAGTCAAAGACTGCTAAAGCACGAACGTACTTTCTGTCTAAGAATCACGACGGGGGCGATGCAAATGCCAATCAAACCTATGCTTCGCCAGGATGGATTTGCTTGCGGTCGTTAATCTAAACAAGCATTTCGAATAAATCCGATATGCTCATAGCGTGGCTGCTAAAAAATAAGGAAGATTAGTATTTAGCGAGGTATTAAATCCGTGGCAGCGGCCAACCGCTTTCGCTTCCTGTTGGTTGCCTGTGACATTCCACCAGCAACTAACATCAATAATCCAATAGAAAGCAATCTCATCGGTAAATCCCTACCGATTTTGGTATTTAGCCCTGAGGCTATCTCGTCTGTTCCATCGCTCCCAGTATATCACTTTCTGGGGGTCCCGCAACAATATCGACATGTCCAATTCGTGCAGGAAGAATAAATTGGAGCTGACCTGCTTTCACTTTCTTGTCGTGCCACATCAGTTTAAGCAACTCTTCGGAAGGGACTTCTGCTGGTAACGTCGTTACTAGTCCCAGCTTCTTGATAAGGCTCAATTGACGATCTGTACACTCGGAATCAACTCGGCCCAACTTCTCCGCAAGCCTTGAAGCACAGAGCATTCCAATGGCAACACCTTCTCCATGAAGCAAAGTCTTGTAATTCGTTGCAGCTTCGATGGCATGGCAAAACGTGTGCCCGTAGTTAAGAATCGCCCGACGGCCAGACTCTTCTCGCTCGTCTTCTTCGACCACATCAGCCTTTAGCCGACAGCACCGCTCTACGATGTAGCAAAGAGTCTCTTCATCACGGGCATTAATCTGGTCAACATGCTCCTCTAAGTAAGCAAAGAACTCCGCGTCCATAATGACACCATACTTCACCACTTCACCTAGCCCAGCACGGTATTCTCGGTCAGGTAAACTACGCAAAGCTGAAATATCAACGAGCACTCCCTCAGGCTGCCAGAAGGCGCCGACCATGTTCTTAGCGCCATCAAGATTAATGCCAACCTTGCCCCCAACCGAACTATCAACTTGTGCTAGTAGAGTCGTGGGTGCCTGAAAGAAACGAAGCCCACGCGCAAATGTTGCAGCGATGAATCCTGCTAGATCGCCGACAACACCGCCACCAACTGCTAGGACAACAGTCTGACGATCGCATCCTTCGTTGATCATCGCTTGCCATAAGTCTGAGGCAACGTCGGTCGATTTACTAGTTTCGCCAGCTTCGACAACGATCACCTGCGTCTCAATTCCCGCTTCGACAAAACGATCAGCAATCGCGTCGGCATAAAGCTGATCGACGTTTTCATCGGTAATGACCGCTAGATGCTCTGCGCCACCACGCTTGTTGACAAAGTCGACAATCTCGTCGAAAAGCCCAGCTCCAATGTGGATGTCATAGCTGCGCTCAGCGAGAGATACGTGTACCGAATTCATTTGATTTTGCATTGAGGAAATGTAGTAAGTGAAAGTGGTTACCCAGCGTATAGCCAATTGATGAATCGACGATTGTAGTCAAAGACTGCTAGCTTCTTGAAGAATAGGCCAGCCTAATCGCTTTCATTATCTTCGAAGCTGCATCTCAAAGATTGAAAAGTACGAAATCCATTTCTGAAGATTGAGCTTGTGATTTGTTTCACAAACTATTGGATAATAAGCATTTAGCGAGTTGGAACCAGTTTGTGTAATGCGGTGTCACTACTATGAGCTGACGCGATTTTGCAGGGGTGATCAATTCTGGCTGCATCAGAATCGAACAAATGTCTCAATCCGAGATATTGCCAATGTCAGCCCTGTTACAACGAATTGATAGATATGACACAGTTGGCAGAGACTTTTTTTGCCAGCAAAGGGTGAACAAAAAGCCACTTAATTAGCGTATAACCCTATTTAATAAGGACTTACGCAATCAGCTATCGGTTAAATGAACCAATTTAATCAATTTTTGGCACGCTGATTGCCTTAGATAGAACCAGCCCTGCGAGTCGCCACCACGGACGCCAATCGGCAAACCCGCAGGTTTTACCTTCAGCACCAAGGAAGTATCACGAACCGTATTCGTGAGGAGTTGAAGGCAACCGAATCCGACGTTTGGAAGGAACGGAAACCTTTCCAGTTGCGTCATACGCTCCAAGAGAGGAGTTAGAGGTTATGAACAAGCTAAACAGGGAAGCCGACGCAACCAAACTCGCAGATATGACTGACGAGCAATTGGTACTTTTACATCAGGAGCACACCGCTGCTGCTGAAGAATCCAATGAATCAGGTAAGCATAATCCTTACCTATCTGAGCTCATTAATCGCTACGAACGTGAGCTATATAGTTTCCTAAAGCGTTACCTTGGTGATGCGACACTCGCAGAAGATGCGTTCCAAGCCACCTTCTTGCAAGTTCACCTTAAGAGTCACCTATTTGACGCTAGTCGAAAATTCCGTCCATGGCTGTATACAGTTGCTACGAACCGAGCAATTGACATGCAACGTCGCAACAAACGACACAAGGCGGTCAGCCTTGACCAATCTGCGCGTGCCGAGCAGTCAGAAATCGGAACCATCGCCAATCTTTTACCATCAAATGAAGCAGGACCAGGCGAACGCTTTGAATCTGCCGAGCGTAAAGAGTGGGTAAGACGAGCCGTTGACTCGTTGCCAGAACCCCTCCAGGCAGCAGTCAACTTGGTTTACTTCCAAGGCCTCAAATACCGCGAGGCTGCGGCAGAGCTTCGCATCCCTGTCGGGACCGTGAAGAGTCGTCTTCACTCGGCAGTGGGGCGCTTAGGTCAAGAGTGGGAAGGTTCCAACCCCTACAACTAGTCCTTTGGGCAATACACGCCAGCTTAATCCGTTTTCAAACGGCCTAGGCTGGCACTTTGCCCCCTTGCCGAAGTATCATTGAGCGTGCCCCGACACTTCTATCCAGTCCAGGGGGATAGAGGCGTCGGGGTTTTCCTACAGCTCCCGACTTCGGTCAAATGTGTAACGAAGAAACAGAACTCATCCGCTACCACTTTGGCGAAATGACCGACGAAGAGTCGGCCATCTTTCGTGAGCGTTTGACGCAAGAGCCTGAGCTTGCCAAACGACTTCGTAAGCTCGAAAAATGCCTTTCTGGATCTAGTAAAGATCAAGCCGAAGAAGCCCCTCCTGGTCTTGCCGATCGGACCGCCGATTCGGTCTCGGACGTTACCCTTGCCGATCTGCAAGCTGCTGAAAAGACTTACCAGCTTCAGCGTGACTCGGGCTGTGTTCAAGCATGTCGCTTCTCTCTCGTAGATGCAAGCCTCGCAGGCTTTGCCTTTCTGTTGATGGGTTTGATCATCGCACCAGCCGTTTATCACATGCGAGAAGCTTCGCGTCGCACATCATGTCAAAATAATATGATGGTCGTCGGACGAGCGTTACTCAAATATGCTGATGAAAATGGAGGTTACTTCCCGAGCATTGGTCCGAATCAAAATGCTGGACTTTTCACATTAGCCCTTGCAGACGGTGGATTCATCGAGCGAGATATTCTTAGAGAAGCGCTAATTTGTCCGGACTCGGAACTCGCAGCCAACGTATCTAACAAAGAGGCAACCATCTGGGTTCCAACTCTTATCGAATTCCTCTCGACACCTGATATCGTCAAGCAGAATGCGAAATCGTATATGTCTGGCAGCTATGCCTATCGAATCGGTTACATTAATGAAAATGGGATTTATACGCGAATTAGAAAGAAATGTGACGACTCAAGATCACCACTAATTAGCGATGCTCCCTCAGCAAACTCCATTCGCAAAAACAGTCCCAACCATGGTCTCAAAGGCCAGCATATTTTCTTCCAAGATGGAACCATCAAATTCCAAACCCTCTGCAGTGCTCCCTGCGGAAAAGATCATCTCTTCTTGAACAATGATGGCGAGGTAGCAGCAGGAAAGGATTGGCACGACACGGTCCTAGTTCGCAGTGAAGCGGTTCCCTGGCCCCTGAGTCTGACGTTGAATAACAACAATTAGCGTCTGTCTTCACAAAACCACGCGTTGAAATCTAGCTCTTGTTAGCCTTCAGCATGTGGTTTTTTTGCATCATCAGCCAGCCTTTTCCGCTTAGATATTTCGCTATCTAGGAAAGCAAACCTCTTTGCTTATAGGGTCTAAGCAGGCAAACCCTCTTAGTTTGTCCAACTTGGCATCCCGATTGCAATTCTCTCCACTGTCGTCGGCTCCCAACCCAATATCCCGACGGCTGCAATCGGCGACTCAAGCCTTGGTCCCCTCAGGCTTGGGTCCGCTTGATTGCTTTGTCTTATCAAACCAGCGCAATAACTCGTCGACCAGCTATGCACTCTCGCGATCTACTTGAACAGGCTGGTCTCGTTGCGTTTCAAAACGATACGCTGATCAAGTCAACAGAGAAGCTGAACGATGATGCGATAGCCGAGTATTGGATCACCACGCGTTGTCTGTTGGATCACTGGGGTCGTAAGCTTCGCAAACTCTCCGATACGCAATCTGCCGGTGAGCTGAAAGAAAAGGAACCACTTCTCGCACTAGGTGAGGAGATCGTCCAGACCGGCGTCCTGATCCGAATCATGACCGCCATCTGCGCTGCTCATGACCGTTACTACAATCGGCAAGAGACCGAGTCGATCGCAATCAATCTGCTACAAGGATACAAAGAAGCCGAGGTAAGGCATCGTCGGCTTGCAGCCACTTGGTGGGCTCCCCGTTCCGAAAAACAAATGCACATTCGGTCACTTCGAAAACAGACAGAATACTGGAGCGACATTTTTCTTTCTTACATCAGCATGACCGTGAATGTCGATCACCTCTGCTTCAGTGAAAGCCGTGTCCAAGAATTCTCATACGATGCCCGTATGCACAAAGGACGTAATGCCAACCAAGCGTGGCAACTCTTGTTGGTCTCTCTACGTTCGACCTTCGAAAACAGCAACTCAACAAACTGCGATCCCGAACTGAACCAACGAATCAGCAGTGCCGTGCTTGGCATCTTTGGTTCCGATATGTTCGATGGCTTTGGCCTATTGAAATCTCCCCAAATGATGAGAACAGAACGTCAGACGATCGATTCATTTGGCAAGGTCGAACAACTCTTGGCCGAAGAAGCTAAAGTTGGCCAGCGTATCGATTGGTGTAAATTCAATCGATAGTATAAAACAAGGTGAGGCAATCACCGTTTACTATGTCGCTAGACTAGCGCGACGCTTCTCTCTCTCGGCGACTCGTTCGCGGATTTCATCAATATCATCGTCCGGCGTGGCTGAGATGAGCTTCTTCGTATAATCCTCGTGCGGATTCGTGTAAATATTGTCCGAAGGGCCGAACTCGACAATCTTTCCACCGTTCATCACCGCCATCATGTCGGCCATGAACTTAACGACCGAGAGGTCGTGGCTGATGAAGATGTATGTCAAACCACGCTTCTCTTGTAGTTCTTTCAGCAGATTGAGCACTTGAGCTTGTACCGAGACGTCAAGTGCCGAGACTGATTCGTCGCAGACAATAAACTCTGGCTCAACGGCCAATGCCCTGGCGATGCAAATCCGTTGACGTTGTCCTCCCGAGAATTCGTGTGGGTAACGACGCAGGTGTTGAGCTCCAAGACCAACTTCTTCCAACAGCTGGGCCGCCATTTCGCGTCGGTCATTTTTGCTGCTGCCAATGCCATGCACCCGCATCGGTTCGACGAGGGTTGATTCGACTGTCATCCGCGGATTCAAAGAACCGTAAGGATCTTGGAAGATAATCTGCAACTTGCTGCGCAGAGCACGTAGCTCGCCTCGGCTAAGTCCCGACATCGCTCGGCCAGCGAACTTAACTTCGCCAGCGGTTGGATCGATCAGACGCAAGATTGCGCGACCGGTGGTTGTCTTACCGCATCCCGATTCGCCAACGAGCCCCAAAGTTTGCCCCCGATAAATCTTGAACGAAACCCCATCCACTGCCCGTACATGATCGACCACACGGGCAAGGATTCCCTTTCGCACGGGGAAGTGAACTTTCAGATCATTCACTTCAAGAATCGGCTGCTCACCCTCCTCTACCGATTTAGAATCGTCCGAGTGATGCCCCTCTTCCCAAGGATGCCCCATTTCGGCAAGTTCGCTCTTGGGATGCAACAATCGACCTCGGCCGTGATTCTGCATTTCACTAATCTGCTTGTCGGTCAATTGCTTTTCGATGAGTTCCACCTGATCACCTTCACGGCTGAGTTCCATAAAGTCATCCACGGTGGGCAACAGACGGAACTTCGTATCAAGCCGCGGCCGACAAGCTAGCAATCCCTTGGTGTAGGGATGCTTTGGTTCGTTAAAGATATCGATGATCGAACCATACTCGACCATCTTCCCCCGATACATGACAAGCACGTCGTCAGCAATCTCGGCAATTACGCCTAGGTCGTGTGTGATAAACAAGATCGACATGCCGCGAGTGTCACGCAATCGGCGGAGGATGTCGAGAATCTGTGATTGGATCGTAACGTCCAGCGCGGTAGTCGGTTCGTCGGCGATCAGTAACTCAGGATCGCAGCAGAGTGCCATGGCGATCATCACGCGTTGCTTTTGGCCGCCCGACATTTGGTGTGGGTAACTATCAACGCGCTGAGCAGGATCAGGAATACCAACTTCGTCAAACAGCTCGATGGTCCGCTGACGTGCCTCGGCCTTCGACATGTTTTGGTGAAGCTGAAGCGCTTCCATTACTTGATAGCCGACCGTGTAGACCGGGTTAAGCGAGGTCATCGGTTCTTGGAAGATCATGCTGACCTGCGATCCACGGATGCTACGCATCTCGGGTTCAGGCAATTGGACTAAGTCTTTTCCAAGTAACGAAATCTTGCCGGAGTCGATTTTGGCGGTTGAAGCTAAGAGTTGCATGATCGAAAGCGAGGTAACACTTTTGCCAGAACCACTCTCGCCAACAATGCCAAGCGTGCGACCTTTCTCAACACGAAAAGAAACGCCATCGACCGCCTCAACTACCCCCTCTTCGGTGTAGAAGTTCGTGTGAAGATTTTCGATATCGATAACGGGCGTCGTCATGGCGACATCCTATTCAGTTTTCGTAAAAGTTTATTCATCAGCATTAAGCCGCGGGTCGGTCGCTTCTTGTAAGCCTTCGCCTATGAGATTGTATGCCAAAACGGTCATGAAAATCGCCAGCCCTGGGAAGAAAATTAGCCACCACATTTGGGTGTTGGTTCGACCAGCGTTGAGCAAAGTCCCCCAACTCGGATTCGGCGGGGGGGCTCCAAAACCGAGGAAGCTAAGAGCACTTTCGGTCAGAATGGCCGAGGCGATTCCAAACGTGATCGGCACTAAGACCGGCGCCATGGCGTTGCGGAAGACGTGTCGAAACATGATGGCCATCCTTCCGACGCCAACCGCCCTTGCTGCCGATACATAGTCCATCTCTTTCAGCCGAATAAATTCGGCCCGCGTAAGCCGGGCAATTCCCGTCCAACTGGTACAACCAAGCACCGCCATCAAGTGCCAGATGGTTGGCTGTTCGATGATGGCAATCAGCGCAAGAATCAAGACGAGCGAAGGAATGCACATCACGACCTCAATGAGTCGGCTGAGTATCATATCGATCCAACCACCAAAGTAGCCTGCAAACGAACCGACCAAGATGCCAATGAACGAGGCTATTCCCATCGATACAAAACCAACCACCAATGCGGTCCGCGTTCCGTGGACCATTTGGGCAAAGACATCAACGCCGGCCTGGTTTGTGCCAAAGAAGTTTCGCTTGCTTGGTTTGCCCCTGTCTCTTGTGGGATTGGAGACGGTTCGCCAGTCGGGTTCTGCTTCCTTCGATTGATTCTTTACCTCTTCTGGGATAGTCCATTCATTCTTTCGAACGCGGCGGATAGGGTCTTGATAAACGAGCGGCCATATTGCCCAACTCTCGGCGTCCTTTTTATCAAGGTTCCGCGGGTAAACATTTCGGAACTTATCGCCGCTCGTCTTGAAGACAACATTTTCCCAAGAGGAGTTGAAGTAACCCAACGCGGGAAAGTAGTACGAACCCTTGTAGTAACAGACAATCGGCTTTGTGCCGACAATCAACGGCGACGCAATTGCAACCAGGCCCATTGCTATGACATAGCAGAGCGCAATGACCGACAACCGCCGTTTCATAAACCGACGGCGCACCTGACTCCAAAAACCCCGGGAGGGTTTCGTTTCATCGGCGGCTGTTTGTATCTCTTCGGTCATGATTGCTCAGGAGTAACTCACCCGTGGGTCGACAACGGCGTAAAGGATGTCAGCAAGAAGCTGGCCTAACAACGTCAAGACACTGAACATCAACATCAAACCCATCAGCGTTGGATAGTCACGCTCTCGAATCGATTCGAAGAACAACATTCCCATCCCTGGCCAGGAAAAGATGTATTCAAGGATGATCGCGCCTGAAAGCAAAGCAGGCAGCGTCAAACCGATCATCGTAACGAGCGGAATCAAGGTGTTGCGAAAAGCATGTCTAAACAAGACGGCGACCGGCCCAACGCCTTTCGCCTTGGCGGTGCGGATATAGTCTTGCCGGATAACCTCTTGCAAGTTTGCACGAACAAACCGACTGTAGTAGGCAAGACTTGCGTAGGTATAACAAACAACCGGCAGGAGTGAATGCAAAAAGAGATCTCCTACCTTGCCGAAGAAGCTCAGATCCTCGTAGTTATCACTCACGATGCCTGAAAGGGGTAGTATCTTGAGATTAACGGCAAAGACAATCTGCAACATCAACGCAGCGACAAAAGAAGGGAGCGAGTAAAGCATATAAAGGACGGTACTCATAGCACGCTCGTCCAACTTGCCACTTCGCGAGGAAGCGTAGATCCCCATCGGTATCGAAAACAGGTATGTCAAAAAGAGGGATGTCACCGAAAGCAACAGTGTCGGCGGGATGCGTATCTTGATTTCGTCATAGACGGGTACGTTACGCGAGAGAGAAATGCCCAAATCACCTTGCAACGTATTACCAAGCCAATCGAAATAGGCAACATACCAAGGCTTGTCGAGCCCAAACATCTTTTGCATGCGTTCGATGTCTTCAACACGCATCGAGCCATCAGGGCCCATATTCTCAAGCTGCACCAGCAACGGATCTCCCGGCATAAGTCGGATCAATCCATAAACGACAAACGTGATCAGCAGCAGAGTTACCGCTGCCAATAACAATCGTCGTATTAAGTAATCAATCATGCCGGCCCATTCTTTCTTTGATCAGATCCTTTGATTAAGCAAAAGTGGGTTTAGTTGTCAGCTGGCATCCAAAGCGAACTAATTCCGGGGCCATAGCTGTACGGTCCGCGGGGGCTAAATCGATAACCTCGAAGCTTCTTATTGAATCCGTAAAACGAGCTACGATTAAAGAGAAACATGTAGGGCTGATCAGCATAGATGAGTTTGAAAACCTCACCATACATCTCAGCTCGCTTCTCGCGATCAAACTCTTTCTCGGCAAGTTCAAAGAGTTCATCGACCCGCTCATTCGAGTAACTACCGTAGTTGCGATCTTCTCCCGTACCGAAAATATTCTTGTTGGTATAAGGGTCAGCTCCGGTCCCCCAACCCGACATCATTGCTTGATAGTTTTTCTTAAAACAACGTTCTTGGAAGACAGCTGCTTCGAGCGGAGTAATCTTACAACGAATGCCAATGCTGTCGAGGTCTTCGCGATACAGGTTGCAAATCGCAATTCGGTCAGGCTTGTTACTAACAAGCAAAGAAAACTCAAACGGAACCAAGCGGCCGTTGATCTCCTTGTCTCGTATGCCATCACCGTCGGAGTCATCCCAGCCCGCCTCGTCGAGCAATTCCTCTGCCTTGTCGAGATCGTAGGTATAAAGCGGAGCAGCATCGTCTGGATACATCCATGAATCGGGGTGGAACGTTCCATGGCATCGCTGGAAGAGGCCGTAGCACAGGTCCTCAATCATTTCGTCGTAATTCATCGTGTGGGCTAAAGCCTGCCGAACACGAAGGTCTTGGAACATTGGTTCGCGAAGGTTCCAACCGATGTAGAAGAAGGTCCATTCGGGGCCGCGTGCTTTGGTGTTGATTTTATAAAAACGATCATCGCCAGTTTGAGTAAGCCACTGCTCAGCACCGAGCAGCGTCTCGTGGATGTCACCGGTTTTGAGGGTAAGAAGCGATGTATTAACATCTTCAATAATTCGAAAACGTATTTTATCAAAGTAAGGCTTCTCTCGAACTTGCTTGCCATCATGCATGTAGAAAGATTCTCGACGTTTGAGAACAATCTCGCGACCACGCTTTCTGCTGGCAACCTCATAAGCACCACCTGTTACCGGATTTCTCTCTGCCTCGACGTGATGTTTACTTTTGCGAAGGGTGGGATCTTCAAAAATCGATTCGCCATAAACATGCTTGGGGATAACGGGGAAATTCAAGTTCCACATCGAAATCGCTTTTGGCTCTTTATGGAAGTAAACTAAAGTCTGATCGTCGTAAGCTTCAATCCAAGCAAGTTGATCGGTTCCCTGCCGGACGGCTGGGACAGGCACCTGCGAACTGAGAATCACCTTGTATGAAAATACAATGTCGTGAGCGGTAAATGGTGTTCCATCGGACCAAGTTAAATCATCGCGCATCACGATTTTGTCATACTTGCGATCTTTGCTCGTTTGCCAAGAGGCTACAAAATCACTTAGTGCAAAGGGATTCATTTTCCAGTCATAGGAAAACAAACCTGCTCCAACTACTGAAGTAAGCTCCTGCTCAGAAACACTACTAGCCAACAAAGGGTTCATAGCGCGTAAGTCTTGTTGAAATGAGCGGTTCAGCTCGGCACCGAAATCAGCTCCCTCGCCGGATGAATTAGGCACGTATGAGAGAGCACTCAGAATTTTCTCATTCGCTTCGTCAGAGTCATTCTTCAGCTTCAGCGCTTCTTGCTCACTGACGAGTGCAGGCTCTTGCTTCTTTTGTTCACGTAGGAGCTGCATCGGATCGACGACGGGACTATCGATCCACTCGACCTCAGCTTCCAAGTCTTCCAAAGTTGGAGGTTCAAAAGGTTCAATCAAATCTCCGAGCACAAATGGTGCATCCGGATCCACATTCACAGTGGCTTTTTCTTCGGCTTGGTCTTCTGTTTTATCTGAATCTTCTTCTTTGGCGCCGGCATCTTTGGATTCAACTGTATCTGCCGATTTTGGCTCGGGAGAATCAGTCGGTCCTCCACAACCAATAAAGAGGATAGTCAGGCACAGATGGAGTATTAGAAAATTTGGCGACGTAATGCCAAAGCGGTTTCGGTGATTCATCGTAAAGCGTATCGAAAGGGTAGTTGCCATGGGTGCAAGAGACGTCTGTCTCAAGCTAGGCAATCTAGCACGCCTTTTCCGATGGGGTCAACGAGAGTTTGGCTCAGATGCGTAAAGATTAGCAATCCAATAGCAAATCGTGTCTCCCTAAGCTCTGCTCGATCAGTCCGTGTCCGTAAAGTAGGTGAAGTCTCGAAGCATGAGGTCTTCAATCTCCAGCTGAGGAATGACCCGATGAAGTCGTATTTTTATCCGGCGCTTCAATTTCATGAGCGACGGTTCTTGGAAGTCATGCGTCTCGGAAAGACGAATGGCGATAATAACCTGATCTCTGATTCTTTTGACAGTGTGATCGTAAATCTTTAGGAACCGATCTTCTTTCTCTTGTTTCACTTCCGCAAAAAGCGTAAAGCTAATCCGCAATTTTACTCCTTCCGAAGCACGCACGTCGCGATAGAAGAAATCACCTAGCTTGATTCCAACGGGTTCTAGTTCTTGTTCAGAATCAACAACCTCTTCTTCCGATTCCTCAACTGTTTGCGGCTTATCCGGTGAGCTGTTTGTCGTCTGGGCATAACCAGCGCCACTAATCAGCAACATGATGATAAATGCAAGCAGATATTGCAGAGAACATCTTGAACAATTGGGGAGCTTCTTAGGATTCATATCAGAGTAATTCTTTCACGATGCGGGGAGCAACAATCTGTTGAAGTGCCGGTCCGCCCAAATAGGGCTGGATGGCATCTAGTAAATGCGCTTTGAGAGTTGTCCAATCCGATTCGACAATATCGTTTGGCGTTGTATTGCGACAAACACGCATTACTTCGTCACGAATTTTTCCTTCGTGTCGTTTCAGTAATTTCTCAAACTCTCCCTCTTCGTTTGGATGAATAATCGCAACCAAGTCAAAATTGATCTGTACACGATTGTCTACTTCAAAAGCATCGGTCGAATTATCAAGCACCAGTGGTACGGGGACCATGAACGAACCAATGCTTTTCTCAATGAGCTCTTCGTCGGTCGGCAAGCGCTCGATGTACTCAAATGAGATCGGTTCGGGACCTCCTCCGCAACCAACCATCAGGAATGGTAGGATAAGGAGAATCCCAAGCGGATATTTGAAATTTGGAGTAAACACGCGTGCACTTCGCAACAAGGAATTTTCCGGAGGTAACTCTTTGGGCTAACTTCTGCCCATACAAATCTAAGACAAAAATCCTCCGACCACGTGCTTTGGGGTGAACTAGACTTGTGAAGAGAAACTGGTCAATAACGACCGTATCGATTGCACCGGATCTATTGATTAGCAATGAGTGATATCCGTCAGCCCAAAAAGATTGCCCCTGCCTGCTTGTTGCTGGTTGCCTCGGTAGTTGTATGCACAGGCTGCTACAATGGAGAGGTGCTGATCGAACGGGCCAAGCACAATGCGGTTCAAACTCGTCTCGTAGAAATCGATCTCGGTAGCTATCGAGTTACCATGCCTCAAGATGAGCGCAACGCGGTTATGACCGAGGTAGATATCCATCTTTTCGGTGAAACCAAGCGATACCAATCAGACGAAGTAAAGGATGAGCTCGAACAAAAGCAATACATCATCCAAGATGAAACGGCTACAACGCTAAGGGCTTTTGATCCCCAAAAGTTGACAGACCCCGATCTCGAAGAATTGCGAGCCGAGTTGCTTACTACCATGAACGAAGTATTGGCAACCAATCTCGAAGACATCGGCTTCTACAATATACGCATCATGCGCCATTGAATTGGATTACATTCTACTCAGGCTGTGGAGGTGGGAAGCGGGGACCTGGTCCAGGGCCTCTGCCACGTTGAGGTGGAGCATCGAAAAATTCCTCTGGACGTCCCTGAGGTCTTCGTGGGCCTTTCTCATCAGCCCCCCTACGTTGAAGGTTAGGCGGACCGAAGCCTTGAAACTCAGGAGGAGGACCGCGACGCGTGTCAAACCTATCTAACGGTGGGAGTCCACCTATCGTTTCTGCAGCGACTTGGTCGTTAAGTTCTTCCTGCATTTGATCGATGGGCATTGCTAGATATTGCAATTGCTCTTGCTTGGTGAGTTCCTCAGCAAAGTAGGTGGAAGCATCCATGTTTGTGGTGCTTCGCATCGTTTGTTGAACCAAGGAACCCAATAATTTTGTTTGCCGTGAGAGATCTTTCTGAGAAAGAATGTGCCTAGAAACTCGATCAGGCAAACCATCAAGCAAGATCGGCATTAACTCTTCTTCCCACCCGCGACGAATCCTTTCGGCAATCATCGCCCCAGGCTTCCCAAAGGTAGAATCAACCTTTTGCTCAGGTGCTGCAGAAACCATAATGACAAAACCAAGTCGACGGTGCGCCAGCTGTGAATCAGACAAGTTTTGTACGCTGCCTTTGCCAAAACGGCTTTGAAGCATCTGTGAAATGAATCGATTCTGAACGAATGCATCGTTGGATTGAATCAATCTCAAAGTCTTTCCAATCGCATCTCGAAATATCTTTTGCTCGGATTCACTCAGCTCCATTTTCATTGAACGTTGGGAACGCTTAAGCTCTTTCATTACGCGTTCAATTCGTTCTTCAGAAGGAAGCTCACGCAAGATAACTTGCTCGGTCGCAGGTAGTCTTGAAACGAAACTTTGATAAAGCAGCGCATCTTCACGAAGCTGCTGAGCATTTGGAGACTCACTAATTGCAGACGAAAGAGCTCTTAATTTTTCTTTCCTTGAATCACTAAGCGTTTGAAAAGAACGTCTTTCATCGGAAAGTTCAGCCAGCTGCTCTGGCGGTAATCCATCAACCCACCGATATCGTTCTGGGATTTGCATCTCCTGTAAAGAACTCCAGGTGGTTGAATCCTCTTTGACAGAATCGGTTAGCAGAATATTGGTCAGTTTTCCTGAACGCTCCGACCATGCTTTAAGAAAATCGATGTCACCGACTTGGCTCAGAGTATGTGCGTGCAGAATCTCTGGCAAATTATGGAGCAGTTGGCGATCTCGATAAGTGGTAAACATTACAGCCGTAATAAAACCGACCGCAATGAAACAAGCATAGGCGAAATACCGTCCCCATTGGCCAAGTTTCATCCGCGGAGCTAACCGAGGTGAACTCTCGGATCTGGATTGCTTTTGAACATCTTGGACAACCATGGCAATGGTCGACTTAGTAAAATCATTGCCAGCAGTTTCAACGGGAAGTGCATCAAGGGCATTCCATGCTTGATCGAGACCTTGCAGCTCACTTCGCAGGTCGTTGTCGGAGGATAACTGCCTTTCGATTGCTTGGCTTTCCTTGTCGGAAAGCTCGCCATCAAGATACGCGACCAAACGTTCTCGAACCGATTCATCGAGTCCCAGGCTATCATTCTTTGGAGATTGATCTGACATCAGATTTGCTCTCCCTCGGCGTCTGTTTCAAGAGAAAGGCTAACCGCATCACCGCGCTCAAGATAGCCGCGCAACAAGATACGCAATTTATCGCGTGATCGCGCCAAAAGGGATTTCACCGCCGAAGGTTGAAGCTCCATAATCTCCCCAATCTCGGCATATCCCAGATGTTCGAATTTTGAAAGCATGACAGCCATACGTTGGCGTTCGTTGAGTTGGGAGATGGCTTCCTGGACAACGTCGCAAAGTTCACTATTTGCAGCTTGCCGGGTTGGCATCGCACCACTAGCTGCCGCTGGCTGAAGCGAATCGATCCCCGTTTCATCAGGTGCAGCAGGCGACCGATTCACCTCTTTACGGCGTGCCAAGGTACGCCGAGCATTGAGAACAACATTGTTAGCAATGGTGAATAGCCAAGTGGAAAATTTAGCTCCGGGCTCATAACGTTTGCGAGCTCGGAAGACACGCAGGAAAACGTCTTGGGCCAAATCTTCCGCTTGATTGGACGAGCCGAGCTGGTAGGTCAATAACGAAACTAAACGTGATTGATAACGCTCGACCAGCTCTTGGAAGGCGCTAGCGTCATCATCGCGCACCCGTAGCATCAGCCTGACATCAGGGTCGGACTCCGTGTAACGCTGGATGGTGCTATCGCTGATCCCCAAACGGGCCTCCGCTCTGGGTCGAGTGAGGTAACCTTCGTAAGGCTAAGAGACTGTCTCCCAGCCAATTGTTATCCTCAGCCTATTCTAATAACACCTTAAGAGATAAAAAGTTTCGGATATTTTGGTGCGGTTTTTTACTGATTTAAAGCAAACTGTCTAGCAAGAGACGAATTTTTCGCATTTCTGCCCGATGGTCAAATTCAGGCAGCTCCTGCATGTGAACCGACAAGGCACGCTTATAACCTTCACGCTCAAGCTGGGTAACGATCTTGCCGTAATCGACTTCTCCTTGCCCAACACGGACCAGGAAGTCGTCCTTCTTACTGTCACGTAAATGCGTATGCCGAACGTATGGCATAAGTTTGTCCGTTGAACGACCTTGATAGCGGCCCGTCAAGTAACAACTAGGATCGAAGGACAATCCTAGACCCTTTACATGATCACAAAAAACAACTGCCGTATCAGGATCTTCGGTCATGCAGTCGATATCAGTACGGAGTGCCACAACCGCGCCTTCCAGCTCAGCATAGGCGACAAGCTTCTTAAGTCGCTCGATTTCCTCGTTGAACGGTGTACCAAGCTCAGAAGAAGGGACGACAATCGTGACAACCTTAATGGCCTTGGCAAGCTTACAGATTGCTTCAAACTGGCGATAATACTCATCGCCTTCCGCCTCGATCCTTACATCGAGGGCAGCAACATCCATCCGGTGGGTTGAGCCACATTTTTGAATCGCTGCCTCTAAGTTGTCGGCAACTTCGGAGGGTTTAAGCCAACCGCCTTGCTCGTACAATGCTAACTCGACTGCTGTAAACTGCAGATCGACCAACGCTTCGAGCGTTTCCTGAGGTCCCAACTCGGGGAAACATTCTGTCGAGGCACTAACAAACACGCTGAAACTCCCTTTTTGCGTTAATTCGCGAAAACTGTTTAGACCAGCACTGTACCGGCACCATAGCGAAGCTCGCAATACCCGTCTGGTCGGTTGGACTAGGGAACATGGAATAATAAACTGAGAAACAAGCTTTCGGGCCGACATTGCTAGCGATCCGAGCCACAAATTCACCCTGACCTTGCCTAGGAAGAA